>Ga0316217_10000333_pt1 | contig 69052 bp, 61 predicted proteins | sample 1anoAmetaG_FD_203633 | JGI IMG/M metagenome (GOLD analysis project Ga0316217, IMG submission 203633) | Freshwater microbial communities from Trout Bog Lake, Wisconsin, USA - 1anoA | ecosystem: Environmental > Aquatic > Freshwater > Lake > Hypolimnion/Profundal zone | place: USA: Wisconsin... | reverse complement strand
CACTGAACTGGGGGCATTTTGGACACTTTTACAGGTCTTTTGAATAACGCGGCAATGATGATTGTCCTTTGCGTCGTTTATGACACGTTTAACATCCACGCCATTCCGAAAAAAAATCTGCGAGACAGTTTAACCGGTGTGTTGGTTGGTTTTATCTGCATTGCAGTTATGATTAACCCTTGGTCTTTTGAAAAAGGTTTGTATTTTGATACAAGGTGTGTGCTTCTCAGTCTATGCGGGCTTTTTTTCGGACTGATTCCCACAGTGTTTGCGGTTTTGATTGCCGGAATGTTTCGACTGTACCATGGGGGTCCCGGTGGGATGGTCGGAACTGTTGTTATTGTTGTAACTGCATGTGTTGGTCTTGTCGGGAAGCAGTGGAAAGATAAAAGCGCCAAGCCTCCAAATTGGATGCATTTATACGCTTTTGGTGTTGCTGTCTCGTTGGCAATGCTCCTCTGCATGCTCCTTTTTCCCGCAGAAATACGTAATTCCATCATCAGGAAGATCGCTCTTCCTCTCCTGCTCATTTATCCTGTCCTCACAACGATTATCGGCCTCATATTGAGGAAGCAAGAAAACCGCAGAACGGCGGAGAGCGAACTTCTCTACTCAACCTCTCTGGCCACGGCGGCCCTGGAATCTTCGCCCGATGGCATTCTGATCGTAAGCCTGGATGGAAAAATTACTCGTTGGAACCAGAAATTTATCGAACTTTGGCATGTCCCGGCGCATCTTCTTGAGACAACCAACGATAAACCGATACTTGCCCATGCTTCCTCTCAGATGGCCAACCCCGAGGAGTTCATGGCCAGAGTCGTCGAACTGTTTGAACATCCTGAAAAAATAAGTACCGACACGCTCTATCTTGCCGATGGTCGTATCTTCGAGCGTTACACACAACCCCAGAAAGTCGGCAAGGAAGTTGTGGGGCGCTTTTGGCAATTTCATGACATCACTAAGCAGAGGAAAGCTGATGAGTCGCTGCAGATGATGCGGTTCTGTGTGGACCATGCCGGGGACAACATATTTTGGATCAACAGCGAGGGGCGTATCCTGTACGTTAACGATGCGATTTGCACGGGGCTTGGTTACACCCGTGAAGAACTACTCGGCATGAGCATTTTCGACCTTGCCCCGGATTACCAGCCAGACGTATGGGGACCACACTTCGAGGACCTCAGGCGACGAGGCAATGTTGTATTGGAGTCTCGTCACCGCGCCAAGGACGGCCGGGTGTTTCCTATCGAGGTAAACGCTAACTATGTTCATTTCGGAACCCATGAATTCAATTTTGCCTTCACTCGCGACATAACAGAACGCAAGCGTGCGGTAGATGAGCGTTTGAAGCTTGAACAGCAACTTCTCCACGCTCAAAAACTGGAGAGTCTCGGAGTACTGGCCGGCGGCATCGCCCACGACTTCAACAATATCCTCACCTCTATCATCGGGAATGCCGACCTTGCTCTCATGCGCATCAACCCTGAATCTCCTGCTATTGATAACCTGCACAACATCGAAAAAGCGTCTGCCCGTGCTGCCGACCTCGCCAAGCAGATGCTGGCTTATTCCGGCAAAGGCAAGTTTGTGATTAGTAATCACAACACCAACGATTTGCTGGAAGAAATGCTTCACATACTACAGGTTTCAATATCAAAGAAGGCCGTATTGCGCCTTAACCTCACGCGCCCCTTGCCATTGATCGAAGCAGATGCCACTCAAATTCGCCAGGTTATAATGAACCTGGTTATAAACGCCTCGGAAGCCATTGGCGATAAGAGCGGCGTGATTGCCATCACCACCGGTTGTATGGATTGTGACCGCAGTTATCTGAAAGATGTCTGGCTTGATGAGAATATAAATGATGGGCTTTATGTTTTTATCGAAATTGCCGATACCGGATGCGGGATGAACAAAGAAACGCTTGCAAAGTTGTTCGACCCGTTCTTTACGACGAAATTCACCGGGAGAGGTCTTGGAATGGCCGCTGTCTTGGGAATTGTTCGCGGGCATAAGGGAGCTGTCAAAGTATATAGCGAGCCTGGCAAAGGCAGCACATTCAAAATTCTTCTCCCGGCAAGCGGCAAACCTGCCGAGATTTTCAATCATGATGCAAAGAATGATCAGTGGAAGGGGGCCGGCACGGTGCTCCTTGTCGATGACGAAGAAACGGTTCGGGGGATTGGAGCTGAAATGCTCAAGGAGCTGGGCTTTAATGTCGTGACGGCCAATGATGGTCGTGAGGCGATAATGGCCTATAAGGCTAAAGAAGATATAAGCTTTGTCATCCTTGACCTGACCATGCCGCACATGGATGGCGAACATTGCTTCAGGGAACTACGGACGCTGAATCCAAAAGTGAAAGTAATCATGAGCAGCGGGTTTAGTGAGCTGGAGGTTACGCAAAAATTTGTCGGCAAAGGATTGGCTGGATTTATACAGAAACCTTATAAATTATCGACATTGCGTGATGGCATTATCGGTTTAGATGCTATGATCTGAAATCAGGCAGCTGATAAACCTGCAATGTCCAAAAAAGCCACCCGTTTCCGAGTGGCTTTGTCCTTCGATCATATCCCGTTTCCATCCGGAACTCCGGGCGGCAACTATCTAATAACCTTTTATTTTTTCTTGGCCGCCCTGACTACCTTGGCTTCCTTCGGCTTAGGATCTTCCGACTTCTTTGCAATCCTTGCCGCCCTTGCTTTTACGAGTATCTCCCCCTGTCCTCTATCAAGAGCAGCTTTCTTCCTCTCTTCAGAGTAGGCCTTCGCCACCAGTTTCTGTTTAGCGGGAATACCGAACTGTTTCTTGTAGTCCTTGTCGGTGATCTGGTGCATCTTGGTAAGATGTCTCTTCAGGGTCGTGAAGCCTTTATTGCAGAGAAGACAAATCACCTCTTTATCCTTGAATACTTTTTTGAAATTGATCTTCTCAGGCTTCGATATTTCCGGCTCTTGGGCTACAGCTTCGGTAGTTATGCCGGCATCTATGCCTTTGAGCATGTTTGAGACGATCTGCATTTCCTGTTGCAGTTCGTCCAGCGTCATATCTTTCTTTGATACACGCGCTGAAATAATCTGTGCTGTGAGTTCTGCTAAAGTGGACATTATTTTCACCTCCGAAATATATTATAAAACTACCATAACATTTAATACAGTTTTGTCTATTCATCAAGCTATTCTTTTATTGCATGTCATGCAAGATTACTTATACCGATTTCAAATTAAGGAGCTATCCTTACAGGTCTGGGCTCTCGCGTTCCAATTTGCTCCGCAAAATGTCGTTGTGCGAACCGTACGCCTTTGTTGCCCCTATCCTTGCCACCTGTATTTTCATCTTCAATTGAAACAAAATTCTTCTGAAAAAGCGTGTGGACAGATAATGAGTACGTATTCGTATTCCAATTTACAAGGGCAAATTCGCTCCACCATTCGACAAACCGCAGGAATTTGTTAATTTTAAGCATGATAAATTTAATAGAAAAACCCTGTCCCGCGTATACTGATTAATATGATCGAGACCGCTCTCTGCCGCTCTTACGCTTCAAGCGATTGGCTGTTTTTTGACCTAAAACCATTGTTAGCTGTTTTTCATTGACGTTTACCATATTAAACACTATTTACTGTTTAATATGGTAAACGTTTAATAAATGCAACTATCAAGGCGTTGATATGTCACCAAGAGAATCAACACGTAATGACCGAGTAATCTGCCTGATCCGTGAGGGGGTAAAAAAGGAAGGGGTTAGGGGGTTGGCAAGGTCTACAGGACTTTCTCCCGCAATTATCTCAAGATATATGCACGGGATGGTTGGAGAGCCATCGCTTTCGACGCTCAATAAACTTGCAAAATATTTTGGCGATACCGTATCCGTTGACACCACTGCCATGGCTTCAACCCTGCGCTCTTATATGAATTCAGGTTGCTCCACAGAAAAAGCGGGTTACTCCCATAGGGGGATCAAGATACCAAATCAATTAGCTTTGATGTTTGGACAGCATTTTCTTTCTTTTTGCATAGATTACATCGGGACCGATGAAGACAATAATTCATTAAAAAATTTTGCAGTCAAGGCCAAAAAATTATTAAACGATCTCGAGAAATACGGTGGCGTACCAAAAATCGACGACTTTTATCTGTTTTTAATCGCTGCTTTTAAAATTGACAAACAGAGCCCGCTTGATGATTATCTGATTGAGTGGAAAAAAGAGATGGAAGCTCAAGGTGTTGAATTCGAAGAGCACACTAAAATGAAGTAAAAAACGTGGCCGCCCGTCTCTACAGAAAAGCACCCCATGCTTGCGCCTGCGTCCCACAGGTTGCAAGTCCGTCTGACGGTGGTAGGATTTTACAAACAGCGGAAGTGGGGGCGATCATGAAAAATTCGTTCTTGTTAGTTTGTCTGCTCACGATACTCGCCGGTTGCGCCACAACAGGCCATCCGTTCAACATGAACGCCACCGAGCAGATCAAAGTCGGTGCATCCACCAAGGAGGATGTTGTTGCACTCCTCGGCGACCCGTCATCAGTGTCCACAAAAGGTGACGGTCATGTGGTCATGAATTATAATTATGTGCATGTAGAAACGGGGTCGCGAAAGTCGCAGTCCTTCACGGTGACGATTGCCCCGGACGGCAAGGTTGTGAGTACATACAGGCACACCGCCAACCAGTGAATACCAAAAAAAGCTGCTGTCCTGGGCAGCGGTGCACAGGTAGCATAAAAACCCCTAATAGTCGAGGATTTAGCCACAGAAAAGGGTCTGCAGGATGTCTGCAAACCCTTTTGTTTATTGGCTGGGGCGCCAGGGATCGAACCTGGGAATGCCGGAATCAAAATCCGGTGCCTTACCGCTTGGCGACGCCCCAACAAGCATGATGGAAAAATAATATCATAATTTGCAAGCAAACGCTTAGGCCGTTGGCTTTGTCGTAGGTCCTCAACGCAGTATTGAAACTACACTGCGTCGCCTTCTCCTTGCCGCCTGTTCATCGTTTTGACGACTAGATGGTCGCGACAACGTCTGTGAACCAGCCGTTGTCACGGGTCAGCACGGTCCGTGCCCGTTCAGCGCTTTCCCGGTCCCGGAAGAGCCCGAAAACGGTCGGGCCGCTGCCGGACATCATGGCTCCTGCCGCACCTTCGCGAAGCATGCTTTCCTTGATCTCAGCGATCACGGGGAAAGCAGGTATAGTTACCGCTTCAAGGTCATTTGAAAAGATCGAACAGATATCGTCGATACTCCGAAAAAGCTCGGGGAGTTTATCCAGCCCAGCCCTCTTTGTCAACTGTAAACTTCGATAAACCCAGGCTGTGGAGACATGCACCCCTGGATTTACCAGCAAAACCCAGGCGACAGGCATGGACGGCATAGGGGTGAGCTCTTCGCCGATACCCTCTGCCAGAGCGGTTTTTTGGAAGATGAAGAAGGGGACGTCGGCTCCCAGGGTGACGCCTATCTCCATGAGGCGCTGTTCGGAGAGCCCCAGGCCCAGCAAATCGTTCATCCCCATCAGAACCGTGGCTGCATCACTGCTGCCGCCGCCCAGCCCGGCGGCTACCGGGATGTTCTTGGTGATATCGATGACCGCTCCCGAACCGTGATCCGTCAGGTCGAGCATTGCGCGGGCCGCTTTCCAGGCGATGTTACCCGGCCCGTCGGGTACGCCTGTCTTGCCGCAGGTTACCTTGAGATCAAGCGATTCGGTCAGGGTAATGGTGATGGTGTCGCACAGGTTGACCCTCTGCATGACCATGCGCAGATCATGGTAGCCGTCGGGGCGGCGGCGAATTACCTCCAGGAGATAGTTGACCTTGGCCGGGGCCAGTAAAGTAAGGCTCTTCACAAATACTCCATTTACACGGTCCTAACAGGTTGTTGTAAACTATTGCGGAGAGCCGTCTGCGGTGTTCGCGGTACTCGCAACCTCTGCTGACTGTTTGTCATGCCTCGGCTGCTCCGTTCCGTGCGCCTGGCATCCGGCTTTCTCATGGCGTTTTTCAACATCCTGCTAATTCCCGCGGTGATACCCGGATGAAACCGGATGCTTCATTTAACCCTTTTCCATTATGGCTTGTGCAGGAGCTTTGCTCCGTCTTGGATATCCGGGTTTAACGCAAGTGCGCACGAAAGGCAAGCGCAATAGGGATAAAGCGCGGTTAAACTGCCTATTTGAAGCAAACGCGCCGCACCTCGTGGATATCGGTCAGACCCTGCAATACCTTTATGATACCGTCCTGCTTGAGGCTGGTCATGCCGTCCTGCATCGCCTGTTCATAGATGGAATCAGTATGCGCCCTGCGCTTGATCAGGCTTTTTAGTCGAGAGGTGCAGTCAAGCACCTCGTGGATACCGAGCCGGCCCAGGTAACCGCTGTGGCCGCAGCGTTCGCAGCCAATCGCCCTGTAAAGGGTAAGTCCCTCCCGCTTCAGGCCGCTCATGGCGAATTCCTCCTGGCCGTACTCCTCAATGTACTCGTTGATTTCCGAGTCCAGGGGCTGATAGCTCTTCTTGCAGTCGGTACAGAGCCGGCGGGCCAGGCGCTGAGCCAGAATGCAGAGCAGGGAATCGGAGAAACCGTAGGGATCGAGTCCTATCTCCAGAAGCCGGGTAACAGTCTCTGGCGCCGAATTGGTGTGAAGCGTCGAAAGCACCAGGTGGCCCGTCAGTGAGGCTTCAACGGCAATGCCGGCAGTTTCCTCGTCGCGCATCTCGCCGACCATGATGACGTCAGGATCGAGGCGCAGGAATGAACGAAGGGCGGTAGCGAAGGTGAAGCCGATGCGCGGATTGACCTGCACCTGGCGCAGGCCTGGCTGGGTGATTTCCACCGGGTCTTCCGCCGTCCAGATCTTGCGATTGGGCTGGTTGATCGTGGCCAAAGCCGAGTGAAGGGTAGTGGTCTTGCCTGAACCGGTCGGGCCGACGACAAGCAGCAGGCCGTGGGGGTTCTTCAGCGCTTCCTTGATGACCGTATTGTTGCGGTCGGTCAGGCCAAGATCCTTGAAACTGATCGGTTCGCCGCTGGATAGGACACGGATGACGACGTCCTCGAGTCCGCCTACGGTTGGCATGGTAGCTACGCGCAGATCTATGTCCAGCGGGCCGAATTTCTTGAATTCGATTTTACCGTCTTGAGGTTTTCGCCTTTCAGCGATATCCAGGTCCGCCATGATCTTGACGCGGGAGGGGATGGCGAACTTGTACTTGTACGGGATCTTCTGGTAGATGGCACACTGGCCGTCAACACGGGTGCGCACCACCACGTCCTTCTTGCCAGGGTAGGGTTCGATGTGGATATCCGAGGATTTGGCGACATAAGCATCATAGATGATCTTGTTGACCAGCTTGACGATGACGCTGTCCTTCTCGGTGACCCTCCTGGTCTCTTCCTCTATGTCGGGCTCATCTGCGAAAGATGTCTTGCTGAGCAGATCGACGATGCTGTCCGGCAGGATGTCCAGATCTACCTCATCGCTGGTGCTGGAAGCAGTTCCGGAGCTAGTCACGTTATAGAGTTTCCGGTGTGCCATCCGGATGTCGCTTTCAGTCGTGATCACGGCAATGATCCGCAGCCGGATGCTGTCTTCCAGTTCCCTGATGTCGAGCTGCCTTAAGGGGGCGCTCATGGCCAGGGTCAGTGTGTTGCCGATCTTGGAGATGGGAACGATGCGATGTTTCTGGGCATAGACGACGCTGATGTACTGGGAAAGGACGACATCCAGATCCTGGTAGTTGATGGTGACATACGGTAGGTCGTATTGTGATGCGACCGCCTGGGCAAGCTGTTCTTCATCTATATGACGCAGTTTGATGAGCGCCTTTTCCAACGGGATGTTATGCTGCTTGCCGGTCTCGCGGGCCTGCCTTATCTTCTGCTGATCGACCAGTCCGTTCCTGATAAGTATATCTACCAGTTCCGGCCGCTTGTTCTTCTGGTCGAGCACGGTACGCAGGTCACTTTCCCGGATGAAGCCGAGTTTGCACAGCAATTGCCCGATCGTCTGGTCGGGAATGTTTTTCTGCAGTTCGAGCGCCTGCTGCAGCTGTTCCTGGGATATCAACTCCTGCTCGATCAGTATTTCACCGACTTTTTTTATCATAAGCGTATACGCACCTAGTTTCTCATCCGGAGTTTCCGGATGGAAACTATCTAGTGAAGATGTTGAAGCCGTTTTCCTGAAGCAAGCTGCGCTCTACCAGGCCAATGGCGAGGTCGGTAAGAAACAGGCTGCCGGCGGGCAGCGAGGGGTCATCCAGCCAGAATCCTGACATCTGCACCGAATAGGGGAGGCCTTCCTCGCGGATCAGGTCATGCCGGCCATAGGTGCCACGGATCTTCATACCCGAGAGTATCTTTTCCGCGCTCTTGCGGAAGCCGTCATTCCTGTCGAGAATGATTACGTGGTAGCCCTTGGTTTCCAGGATGCGGAAGAGGGTATAGGTGACCGCATCACCATCAAAGTGGGTGATGACGTACTTTTGCCCGTTGCGGACGAACGACCGGTCGGCCTTGACGGAAAGCGAGATTCCGTCGTCATCCGCACCAAAGACTTTCAGGGGGCGATCCCGCTCTGGCGAAACCGCCAGGGACGCCAGAATGGCATCCACCATCTCCGGTTGGGCAAAAACCCCTATCTGGGCGACGTTGCGTGGAGGGCGGACAATGAGCGGGCTAGGCGCGGCAAACGGCTCATAGAGCGTGAAACCTTCTTTTTTGAGCATCCCCCGCAGAGTGGTCGGCAAAGCATGCCGCTCGTTATTCAACAGGACAACGTCCTGATTGACCAAACTGTCGGCCGACTTTTCTATCTTGAAGTCGGAGTGGATGGTCACCTTTGGGTCTGCGCCGAATTCCAGGTTGAAGTTTTCCTCCACCGAATAGAATCCGCCTGTTTGAAGCATGTCGGCCAACAGCTGTCTGGTATTCGCAGGCGGCGTCTCGGACACGATCCGGACCGACGGCTCATTTTCCTCGATCAGCGCCTTGATCAAGGGGGGAATGGCGTTCTTGCTGTCCACCAGGATCTGGCCGCCATTCATGGTGGCATACATGGGGTATCGTTTGGGATCCAGGGTCAGGGTGAAAGTGGGCGAATGAATAGTAAGCGGCTTGCTCGGCTCGCTTTTCGGCGGCACGATCATGTCCCATACGCCTTTGATCTGCCGAAGTGTTTCCTGCTCGTCACACCCCCCCGAAGAGGGGGCCGTAATAGTAAAGGTCTTCCCCACGGCTGCGGGCACGTCTTGTTCAGGCGCGGCCAAAGCGGGACGGCCGGTCTCGCGTGCCGCGGCTATATCTTCAGTACCGTGATCCATGGCCGGGATCTCGATGCGCTGGCCTATCTGCAGGCGTCTGATGTTCCGGATATTGTTCTTCCGGCAGATTCCTTCGATCAGCACGTCGGCCTGATTATCGCTTAAGCCGAAACTGCGTACAAGAATCTTGTGGAGGTTGTCGCCGGGCTTTATGACATAGCTTGTGCCGTTTTTAGGCAATTGACCGGCGCGGGAACGGGGGCGTCCGGCGTGTCTTCCGCTCTTGGCCGCAGGCTTGCGGGCCTGGGTCTCCTCAAGAGCCTGCGGGCTCAGTTCGAAACGTGGGTCCATTGCAGCATGCAGCGGTTGCGCGGTTGCCGAAGCGGCAATGGTGAGCAGGAAAGCAAGAGTTTTGCGGATACAGGCACATGAGAACATTGCATCTCCAGGATTGGCCTTTGAGCAGGTTGTTCCCGCTTACGGGCAAAGGCCGTTAAAATATCGTGGACCGACTACTGGTTCAGTGACACGACAAAGGCGTGCAACTTCGAATTCTGGATATAAAACATCAGGTCTGCCTTGCCTGCCACACTGCCACGTTCCATCAGATAACCATTGACGCGTTCCCGGCCGGCTATTTTGTAATGGTCATTGCCCACCAGTTCCGCCAGCACCTTCTTCAAAAGCTTTTCGTCGAGGCCCTGCCGATTACCCGACAGCACCTGGACAGCCTTGATGCGGTTTTTCTCCCTGAATATGCGGCATTCGAAATCTGTTCCCTTATAACGTTCCCAGCCCTGATGCCTGGCTGCATAAGCACTGTCCCGGCCATCGGCAGGAACAAAAGCCGGCAAGTCCGGCGCTGGTGCGGCGGCCTTTGCATCTGAAGGGGGCATGCCTGGAATGGGCTTGGGGGCTTCTGTCGGGACAGTAGCAGCAGGTTTTGGCTGTTCCGATGTCGCGGCAGGTGGCGGTAAAGGAACATGGGTTGAGGCCAGAGGCTTCTGCCTCAGCAGATACCAAGCAGTGGTGCAGAAAATGACGGCAATGGCAATACCCGCACCACGCTTCCATTTCCTGCCCGGCTGCTCAAAGTTCTCCGGGAACGGCACCAGGTCGCTCTGATACTGCCCAGCGGCCGCCGCGGCCGCCGTGTTGATCCGGAATGCGCCAGGCACAGGTGCGGCGGAATGAGGCAAATCGGCAGACTTCGGCGCCTGGCTTTTGTCTTGTTGCGCTGTCCCGGCCGCAGGGTGAGCTTGTGCCGGAAGTGCCGGACGGAGTTGGCTGGCTGGGTGTTGTGAAGACTGCGACTGGGGCGGCTTGGTTTCGAACGGATCCGCCGTGTCTTCCCGTTGGAAAGGGTCATGCGTCATAACCTTGGCCGGTTTTACGTATTCGGATAATTGAGGGGGCGAGACTTTTTCGTCGGGTGCGGCGACGGGCGACTCCGCGCTGGGGATGTCTGTGGAGGTATCGTCGGGGGCGGAATCGGAGCTGTTCTCCTGCCCCATATGCTCCCTGGGCTCCGGCATGGTTGTCATGAATTCGTCCAGTGAGTTCACGAGCACGAAGGCATCATCTTCTTCGGCGCCAGGGGATTCCTTTTGGGATTTAGGCGCAAAATCGGTTTTTTCGAGCGAGCTGTCCTTCTGGGGGCGCGAAGACATGCTGGCGTGCTCCCATTGGATGCCGAGAATCGATTTGAGTGCAGCGTCAAGGGCATAGGCCAGCTCTGTTTCAGGCAGGCTCAGGTCGAGCAGGTGTTCGAACAGGCCCGGTACCGGTTTGCCGTCCCCTTCGTGCATAAGAATAAAGGATGGGGCACCGTCTCTGAGCAGCATCTTGATGTGTCGGGCAATTTCATCGGCATTGATATCGGAGATCCGGTTCTGGATGCAGACCACTTCCGGACGCTTCACGAAGATATCCCGCAAGGCCTGGTCGATGTCAGCCACCACGTCGATCTTGACCTCGATCTTCGTTTGGAGGAGTCTTTCGATATTTTCCGTCTTCGGGTTGTTGGAGATGATGATGAGATTGACCATCAGTGACCTGTCGCATTGTTCTTAGATTTTAGCAATCTATTCAAAATACCACGACTCAGCGTGAAAAAACAGTCGTTTTTTGCGGATGGACTTTAGACCCGAATCATGTGCCTCCAGATCGTTTGCGACGGGGGTCGCCGTCTGTTTTTGCTTTGCCAATGAAAAGCAGGCTTGCGCGGCGGCGTTTCCACATACTATACTCTTTTTCGCCCTTTAAAACAGGGACTAGATCTGACTTGACAGGAGACGTGACAGTGAATCCGAGATTTCCCGCCGAATGGGAGGTGCAGGACGGGGTCCTGCTGGCCTGGCCCCACGAAGGTACAGATTGGGCTTATATGCTGGACGATGTTCGTCCTGTCTTTGCGGAGATTATCCGCCAGATCGTCCGTTTTGAACGGGTGGTGTTGGCGGCGACCGGCGCCGCATCCGCCATCGACTACCTGGGATCGACAGGCATCGACTTGGAAAGGGTCGTTGTCTGCGAGATCCCCACCAACGACACCTGGGCGCGGGATTTTGGTCCCATAACGGTGATATTCAATGACCAGCCTGTGCTTCTTGATTTCGGTTTCAACGGATGGGGACTGAAGTTCGCCGCCAACCACGATAACCTGATCACAAAACAGCTCAAAGAGTTGAGAGTTCTGGCCCCCAATCTCAAGACTGTCGGCCTGATTCTGGAAGGGGGCAGCATCGAAAGCGACGGCCTTGGCACTATTCTGACGACCGCCGAATGTCTGCTGTCGCCAAACCGCAACCCTCAATTGGAAAAACACGAAGTCGAACTGGCCCTGGCCTCCCTATTGGGGGCCGGGCGCGTGCTGTGGCTCAATCACGGTTTTCTGGCCGGCGACGATACCGACTCCCATATCGACACCCTGGCGCGCATCTGCCCGGACAATACCATTCTCTACACGGCCTGCGACGACCAGCGGGACGAACATTACCAGGAGCTGAAACTGATGGAGGCGGAGTTGCTCGCTTTTAAAGCCCCGGACGGCTCGCCCTATCGCCTGCTCCCGCTCCCGTGGCCCAAGGCCCGTTTCGATGAAGAGGCCCATCGCTTGCCTGCCACTTACGCCAACTTTCTGGTCATCAATGCTGCCGTGCTGGTTCCCACCTATCGGGACGAGGAAAAAGACAGGCTGGCCATGGAGCAAATTGGCCAAGCCTTTCCCGGCCGCGAGATCATCGGTATTGACTGCCTGCCGCTCCTGGAACAACACGGCTCGCTGCACTGCGTGACCATGCAATTGCCCCAGGGAGTGCTGCCATGACGACGCTTCTCAGAACGGCATTGATCCAGCAGAGTTGCAGTGACGATAGAGAAGCGACCCTGGGCAGGACCTGTGACATGATCAGGCAGGCCGCGGCCGACGGAGCTCTCCTGGTGGTTCTGCAGGAGTTGCATGCCGGTCCGTACTTCTGCCAGATAGAGGACCCTGGTTTGTTCGACATGGCCGAGCCTATCCCCGGCGCCGGCAGTCGAGCCATAGCCGGCTTGGCCGGCGATTTGGAGGTGGTCATCGTGGCCTCGCTCTTCGAGCGCCGCGCCCCAGGCCTCTACCACAACACCGCCGTGGTCTTTGAAAAGGACGGCACCATAGCCGGTATCTACCGCAAGATGCACATCCCTGACGATCCCGGTTTCTATGAGAAGTTCTATTTCACACCGGGCGACCTGGGCTTCAACCCGGTCAAGACTTCGGTCGGGACCCTCGGGGTCCAGGTCTGCTGGGATCAGTGGTATCCAGAAGGCGCCCGCCTGATGGCTCTGGCCGGAGCCGATCTTCTGATCTATCCGACCGCCATCGGATGGGATCCGGCCGACAGTGCGGCAGAGAAGGGGCGCCAGCGCGACGCCTGGATCACCGTTCAGCGCGGTCATGCAGTGTCTAACGGTCTGCCGCTTTTGGCCGTCAACAGGGTAGGCTTCGAGCCGTCGGCCCTTAACCCTGAATCCGGGATTCAGTTCTGGGGGAGCAGCTTTGCCGCCGGGCCTCAGGGGGAACTGCTTGCCGAGGCTTCACAGGAGAATGAGGAGATCCTGATGGTGGATCTGGATCTGGCGCGGAGCGAAAACGTCCGGCGCATCTGGCCGTTTCTCCGTGACCGGCGGATTGACGCGTATGGGGATTTGTTGAAGCGATACCGGGATTAAGGTGGTTCGTAGCCGGCGTCAAAAGGCGTTAAGCCCCTTCTCTCACAAAGCTCACAAAGGCACAAAGAAAACGGGACTCCGGCATTCGCCAAAGAAGACAAGAGAGCTCAGTGAAAAAAACATTTGAAAGAAACATCATCAAGATCGTGTTTATCACGTGTCTTGCCCATGGCGTTCTTAGTGCCTTTGTGAGCTTGAGAGAACGTTAGCGAGCGAGTGAGGGACAGTTTATGTCAGATACTACCCCGTAACCCCACCTCTTGGGCCAACGCCCGCCAGGCGGGCAGGCTGCGTTCGATCATCCCCTTGTCCACGCAGTAGGCGATCCTGAAGAAGCCCGGTGCACCGAACCCGCTTCCAGGCACCAGGAGGATGCGGTGCTTCTGGGCAACCTTTATGAATTCCACATCGTCGGCCAGCGGTGAGGAGGGAAAGAGATAAAACGCCCCGTCAGGTTTGACCAGCTTGAAGCCCATGGCAGACAATTCACTGACAAGAAGATCGCGTTTTGCCTTATACAGGCCGATGTCTACCGACTCGTCCTGCAGTTTTGCCACCAAGCGCTGCATAAGGGCAGGCGCATTTACGAACCCCAGCACCCGGTTGCAGAAGACGGCGCCTTCCATAAACTGCATGGCTGTGGCCATGGCGGGGTTGATGGCCAGATAGCCGATCCTTTCCCCTGGCAAGGCCAGGTCCTTGCTGTGGGAGGTGACGATAACGGAGTTCTCCACCAGAGGGAAGATGTTGGGGACATGCTTGCCGTCATAGGAGATGCGGGCATATGGCTCATCGGAGATGACGTAGATCTGATGGCTGGTCCTCTGCTGGGCCTTTTGCAAAAGTTCGCCGAGCCGGCGCAGGCTCTCCGCCGGATAAACCACCCCGGTGGGGTTGTTGGGTGAACAGATGATGATGGCCCGCGTCTTGGGCGTGAGCGCCTTTTCGATGGCGTCGATGTCGAGTTGGAAGGTGGCGCGGTCGGTCCAGACCTCCACGGGCACGCCGCCGTGATTGTCGATATAGAATTTATATTCCACAAAATAGGGGGCAAGGATGATAACCTCCTCCCCTGGATTGAGGATGGTCTTGAGCACCACGTTGAGTGCCCCTCCGGCGCCGCAGGTCATTATGATGTGGTCGGCTGTGACCTGCATCCCGGAATCCCTGGCAAGTTTTGCCGCCACGGCGGCCCGGGTATCGGCGTAGCCCGCATTGTTCATGTAGCTGTGCATGCCTGGCGTAGGATGTTGCGCCAAGGCCAAAAGCTCGCGGTTGAAGGCTTCGGGCGGGTCCAGATCCGGGTTTCCCAGGGTGAAGTCGTAGACGTTGTCGGCACCGTATTCCTTGCGCAGAACATCTCCCTCCTCGAACATCTTGCGAATCCAGGACGAGCGTGAGATGAACCCTGCGATTTTGGTGGCTATAGCCATGGATGTTTCCCCCCTGAAGCCTTTTCTGTTAATATGGAATCCGTTTTTACTACAACAGTTCCGGAGAATACAATGGAAATTCCGTCCTACCCTGCGTCGAGAGCGCTCGATCTTGCCGACAAGCCTGTGCTGGACGCGAAATTCTCAGTACTTCAGCCGCGGGTCTCCGAGTTTACTTTTGCCGGTCTGTACCTGTTCCGCAACGCCCATGACTACCTGTTGACCGTGGTGGGGGATTCGCTGGTGATACTGGGACGAGGTTATTCGGGCCAGCGCTATTTCATGCCCCCCTTGGGCGGTGACGTGACCGGGGCGCTTGAGGTGTTGTGGAACAACGGGCTGGATCTATACGGCGCAGATGAGGCGCTAGCCGAGCGCTGTCTGAAGCGGGGAGGGGTGGCTGCGTTCGAAGAGCGCGAGGCGTTCGATTATCTCTACCTGCGGGAGGAGTTGGCCGTCCTGCCTGGCAATCGTTTTCACAAGAAAAAAAATCGTATCAGCTATTTTGCCGTTCGCCACGATTACGACGTAGCGCCATTCTCGGAACAGTATCGGGCCGGATGCCGCAACCTGCTTGATAGGTGGAAATCCATGTCCGGCGGCGAAGGGAAGCCGTCATTCGGTCTTGAGATCGAGGCCAATGCCGAGGCAATTGAGAAAGCGGAACTGTTGGGCCTGGAAGGGATCGTAGTGACGGTTGCCGGGGAGGTCAAAGCATTCAGCCTGGGAGAGCGGCTCAACTCCGAGACCGCAGTGTGCCATTTCGAAAAGGCCGATCCCTTCATGGAAGGGCTTTTCCAGCTCATAAACCGCGAATTCAGCCGCCAATTGTTCACTGATTGCCGATTCGTGAACCGCGAACAGGATCTGGGGGATGCAGGATTGCGCAGCGCCAAGCTATCCTACCACCCGGTTGAGTTAGTCAAGAAGTTTCGCATACGTCGGGCGTTATAGCAACAGCTGCAGCTCCTCCCCCCAGCGGGGGGAGGGAACCTGTATGGTCTATCTCGGCTCCTTATTCGCCGTGATCCATTTTCGATAAATAGTTTGCAATTGCCTTAAAAATATTGTACATATTCTGTTCTTTCAAAGACGGCATCCGTGCCGCATCTCCTTGCTCCGGGCTAGACCGGGGCTAGAAAAACCGTGAGGAGGAATTACCACATGAGGAAGTATGAAACCATTTTCATCCTCCAGCCCGAACTTGGCGAAGACGAGATCAAAAACATCTGTGCCAAGGTTCAGGAGGTCATCTCGACGTACAACGGCGAGTGCTTCAGGCTGGACGACTGGGGTGTCAGGAAGCTGGCATACTCCATCAAGAAGTTTGCCAGGGGGCGCTACTACTATCTGCGCTTTGATGGTGGGCCTGAGTTGATCGCCGAGTTGGAACGGCGTCTCAGGCTTAACGAAAAGGTGCTCCGCTACCAGAGCGTCAACATTACCGGGGAGCCCGAGAAGGCTGTCGAGAAGAAAGCTCCCGTGGCTGAAGCTGAAGCGGTCGAGGCTGTTGAAGAGACAACCGAAACCATTGAAGCGGCAAACGAATAATTTCCTGGAGGATACCCAATCATGAGCGATGAAAGACCCAGCACATCCTATCAACGTCCGGCAGGCGGTTCCGGCGGCCAGCGCCCGGCAGGCGGCCCCGGCGGCCCCCGCAAGCGGCGTCCGTTCCAGCGCAGGAAGGTTTGCCGCTTCTGCGCTGAAAAGAACCTGACCATTGATTACAAAGAACCCCGTACCCTCCGCTACTTCATCTCGGAACGCGGCAAGATTGTTCCCCGCCGCATCTCCGGTAATTGCGCGAAGCACCAGAGGGAAATTACCGAGGCCATCAAGCGCGCCCGCAACCTGGCGCTCTTGCCGATCGCTTCAAACCACGTGATGTCCTAGGGACTGAATGGATCTGAACGCACAGGCCGATTCCAACATGGCGCGGCTGGCAGCAGTTCTCGTGGGCGCCGCAGGAACGTTCGCGTTGTTTGCGGCGTCTTTCGTGATACCGCCTCTCGGTTTTTTTTCCGGTCTTCTCGCGCCGTTCCCGGTGATGTATTTCCGCTTGCGCCACGGACGCGTCATAGCGGCCATCATCCTCCTGGTTTCTGTCACGGCACTAACGGCGTTATTAGGTGTCGATGCAGCGGCCGTCTACTTGTTGCAGTGCGGGATTATTGCGCTGCTTGTGCCGGAACTGCTGCTGAGGGGTTTTGGAGCTGCCCGGACAATAGCCTGGACGACCGGCGTCAACGTAGCGATTCTGGCCGTTGCTGCCATTGTTTTTACACTGGTCAGCGGCCAGGACCTGCAGCAGTCCCTTTCCGGCGAGATATCCACGAGCGTCTCCCGGGCGCTGGCCCTGTATGAAAAAAGCGGCGTCAAAGGGGACGAGTTATCCATGGTCAAGCAGTCCATGGATACGGCTGCCGCTCTGTTGATCAGGATCTACCCGTCATTGGCGACCATCCTGCTCGGGATCATGGCAGGATGCAATCTGGCACTGTTGCGCCGGCCGGCATTTCTGATGGGATATCGACTCCAGTTGGGGGACTTCAAGGCACTCAGACTGCCTGAACCGCTAATCTGGGTTCTGATCGTAGCCGGCTTTTCGCTGCTGGCCCCACTCCGGACCGTCACTATTCCGGCCCTGAACGTGCTGGCGGTAATGACGACGCTTTACTTTTTGCAGGGCTTGGCGGTGGTTTTGACCTTCGTCGCCCGTCAGACCTCTGCCGGCATCATGCGTGTGTTTCTCTGGCTGATGCTGCTCTTGCAACCGTATCTGGCGGCCGTTATCGCCGCCATCGGCATATTTGATATCTGGGGAGACTTCCGCACCCCTAAAAAAAAGGAAAACCTGTAATTATCAGGCTCGAAAGGAGAGAAGTATGAAGGTCATTCTGAAGGAGAACATCGAAACCCTGGGGCACATCGGCGACATCGTCAAGGTTGCGCCCGGCTATGCCCGCAACTTTCTGATCCCCAAGGGGTTTGTCATCGAGGCTACCGAGAAGAACGCCAAGGCGCTTGAGCACGACAAACGCCAGTTGGCCTACAAGAAAAACAAGACCCTGGAGTCGGCCCGCAGCTTGGCCGCCAAGCTGGAAGGGCTCGCCATCGAGTTGGTCCACCAGGCCGGCGAGGAGGGAAAGCTCTTCGGTTCCGTCACAAATATGGAGATCGCCGCGTTCCTGACTCAAAAAGGCTTTGACATCGACCGCAAGAAGATTATTCTTGTCGAGTCCATCAAACAGGTGGGCGAGGTCAGTGTCCCGGTAAAGATCCATCCTGAGGTTGTCGCTACCCTCAAGGTGACAGTCAAGGCCGCCTGATCCAGACAGCATATATTTGAACCGAAAGAGCCTGCCGGGTATGTCCGGCAGGCTCTTTTACATTGGTACAGAATCAGATGTTCATTACCGCCGGCTTATCTTCAGAAAATTCTCCAGCAGGTCCATCCCCCCCTCGGTAAGGATTGACTCCGGATGAAACTGTACCCCCCAGATCGGGAGGGTTTTGTGCCGCATCCCCATGATTTCTCCATTCTCGACCCATGCTGTAACCTCCAGGCAATCCGGCAGGCTCTCGCGTTCCACCACAAGAGAGTGATAGCGGGTGGCCTGAAAAGGATTAGGCAGCCCGGAAAAAAGCTCTCGTTCGTCGTGGATGATGGGGGAGGTCTTGCCGTGCATAAGGGATACGCTGCGGATGACAGTGCCGCCGAAAGCCGTTCCAATGGCCTGATGACCTAGACAAACGCCCAGGATCGGGATCCGGCCGGCGAAATGTTCAATTGCGCTTACCGATATGCCAGCTTCACCGGGCGAACAGGGGCCGGGAGATATCACCAGGCGCTCCGGTTGCAGGGCCTCGATCTCTTCCAGGGTGATCTTGTCGTTGCGGTGAACATGCACATCTTCGCCCAGTTGTCCGAAGTACTGTACAATATTGAAGGTGAAGGAATCGTAATTGTCGATCATCAGCAGCATAAAAGCCCTAACTTGATGTATATATGGAGAAAAAAGTGGAGTGTCGAAATTTACCTGGTATTACCCTCAAAATCGGATACTTATTTTAAGGTCTATTCTTTATAGTCTGAATTTCATTTAAATTCAAGCAATCCAAAAACCATTTCAAGAGCTTTAATTTTAAAAAAATTGACAGCTCAAAATCGACTGACAAACTTCAAATTGGTACTCGAATTGCACTTGATACTGAGGGAAAATATAAAATCCAAACAAAAAAATTTGGGGTGAGAATGGAATTCAATAATGAGAATTATCGAGGAACAGAAACTATTCTTGTTGTAGATGATGAAGAACAAATACGTGAAATATTTACTGAAGTACTTAGCAGTTATGGGTACAAAGTTATAACAGCAGTTGATGGTCAAGATGCGGTTGAACAATATAGATTAAATCATGATAATATTAATTTAACCATTATGGATGTAGACATGCCAAATAAAAATGGTTTTGCAGCATTTAAAGATATAATAGAGATTAATTCTGATGCCTTAGTAATAATAACCAGTGGAATTAACAAAGAACAAATATCTACATATTATAATTTGAGTTTTTTACAAAAGCCATTAAAATCGATAGATATCGTAAAAACAATCAGATATAAACTTGACACAAAGAAATAAGAGCTATTTCGACATGATGGTTAAAGAGTGGTATCAAATAACTTCATAATAAGTATGTTATTCAAGCCCTTTCTCGGCAATCTCGATTGCCCGTCGGGCGGCCATAGCCTTGTTGACTGTCTCCTGCCACTCGGCAGCCGGATCGGAATCGGCGACAACGCCTCCCCCGGCCTGGAGGTGCACCATGCCGTCCTTGATTACCAGCGTACGGATTGTGATGGCCAGGTCCATGTTGCCGGAAAAGGAAAAATAGCCCACTGCGCCGCCATAAATTTCGCGGCGTACCGGCTCCAACTCGTCGATGATCTCCATGGCCCTGATCTTCGGCGCCCCGGAAAGGGTGCCGGCCGGAAACGTGGCTCGCACGACGTCGAAGGCATCATGGCCGTCACCCAGCCTTCCCTGAACGTTTGAAACAATGTGCATGACATGGGAATAGCGTTCGATGACCATAAGTTCAGAAACAGTGACCGTTCCGGTAGCGCAGACCCTTCCCAGGTCGTTTCGCCCCAAATCGACCAGCATGACGTGCTCGGCACGCTCCTTTGGATCGTTCAGCAACTCCAAGGCCAGCCGCGCATCCTCCTGGGGGCTGTCTCCCCTGGGGCGCGTGCCGGCGATGGGGCGGAGTTCGACCCGGTTCCCCTCCTTGCGCACCATGACTTCTGGCGATGCCCCTGCGATGACCGTGCCGTCCAGTCTCAGGAAGAACATATAGGGGGATGGGTTGAGGGTGCGCAGCACGCGGTACACGTCAAAGGGGTCGGCTGAAAGCCTTCCGCTGAAGCGCTGGGAAGGAACCACCTGAATGATGTCGCCGGCCCTGACATACTCCTTGGCCTTTTCCACGGCGGCCTCGTAATCCTCGCGGGAGATGTTGGAGCGCAACTCGACCGGTTCGCCGGAGGGGGTGGACGTAGCCGGCGGCAAGGGGGCGCGCAGCTTGCGGATGATGGCCTCTATCTTGCCGGTTGCCTGCCGGTATGCCTCCTCATGGGTTGTGGCGCCATCCAGGTGGGCATTGGATACCACCTTGATCTTTTGGCTCATGGTGTCAAAGATGACGATGGTGTCCGTAACCAGGAAATAGGCTTCATAGGCATCCAGTACAGCCGGTTTTTCAGTGGGGAGCCGCTCGAAATGGCGTACCATGTCATACCCGAGGTAGCCGACGGCGCCACCGAAAAAACGCGGCAGGCCTTCAACCTCAACAGGGTTGAAACGGGCTAGAAGGGTGCGGATGCAGCCCAGGGGATCATCGCTGGTTATGGTCGTAGCAACGTTGTTTTCGATGATCTCGACGATGTGCCCCTTGGAGCGGATAATGCACGAGGGGCTGGAGCCGAGAAAGGAGTAGCGGCCCCACTTTTCGCCCCCTTCGATACTTTCAAGTAAAAAGGAAAAGCGCCCGTCGTCGAGCTTTTTGAAAGCAGTGACCGGGGTGTCCATATCGGCCATGATTTCCCGGTAGACCGGAATCAGGTTTCCGTTCCTGGACAGGCTGCAAAACGTTTCGATAGGTGGGAAAAACATGACTATGCTCCGAGTATCAATGAATGGGATTGAAAAAACTAGCACAGCCATTGGGGAGAGTCAAGTTCAGCGGGTTTGCGGTAGCGTCCCGTGCTGCTTCGCGTACTCGCAAATCTTTTTTAATCACTTCCCATCATTGTGATTCATTGATATAGTGACTAAAAATGAGCGCGAAGGGCCCCGATATGAATCATAACAAGATCCTGCTGGAGAGCGGCACCAATGAACTTGAGATCGTCGAGTTCAGGATTGACGAGATAGATGCTTATAATAATACCGTGCCCTGCCATTACGGCGTCAACGTGGCCAAGGTTCGGGAGATTATACGGCTTCCCCAGATGTCCCGGGTCGTCAATGCAAAGCCCGGTGTCGAAGGGATGATAAAGCTGCGGGACAAGGTGATTACCGTCATCAATCTTGCCGTTGTTCTTGGCAAGAATACCGGGGATATGGTGGCGGACCGGGTGGTGGTGCTTGAGTTCAACAATCTGATGGTTGGAGTGCTGGTCCATTCCGTTTCCCGTATCTACCGGATCTCCTGGAAAAATGTCGAGCCGCCGGCACACTCGATGCAAAGTGATCAAGTTACCGGCTTGGTCAAGATGGACGACCGCATCATCCTGGTGCTGGACTTTGAGAAGATCGTGGGAGAGCTGTGCTCGGAGAGCGCTCTCAAGCCGCTTGCAGACAGCGAACTCCTTGCAACTGCATCCCAGGGCGTGGATCGCTCGCAGAAGACGGTGCTGGTCGCCGACGACTCCATGTTCATCCGCAACACCTTGTGCAATACCCTGCGCTCGGCCGGCTATACCGTTGCCGAGGCAGAAAACGGCGCCGAGGCCTGGGAACTCATAAAAGTCCAATTAACCCGTTGCGCCCAGGACGGTAGCGATTTCAGATCTCACATCAGCATGATGATTACCGATGTCGAGATGCCGCAGATGGACGGCCTGCACCTGACCTCGCTCGTGCGCAATGAAGAAACCTTGAAGGGGTTCCCTGTCGTTATCTTCTCTTCCCTGGCATCTGATGACAACAAACGCAAATGGATCGGACTGGGGGCCAACCATATCCTGACCAAGCCCGACCTGCCCAACCTGGTAAGGGTGGCGGACGAGTTGACGCAGTAAGTCCCGTCCTGCCTGCTTCGCTTCTGACCTTGTAGTATTCCTCCGCTCCTGGCCTTCTGGCGCCGCCCCCTGGCAGCCGAAAAAACCATGCTCCTGCGAAACCGATTTTTCCGGCATGTCCCTTCTGTTTTGCAAAGCAGGATGATGTTTTTTGTTGTCACATGGCCTTTTGGGCTGTAATTTTGCATAATTCAAAAGCAGGAGGGGATGCTTATGACCGACATGCAAAACCCGCAAAAGAATGGCAAGTTGCCCTTAGTCCTGTTCGTCGATGATAATGCGGATTTTCTGGAAGAAATCCGTTTCGTTCTTCTTTCCAATTCTATCTGCGAAATTGTAACCCTCACAGACGGCAGCCAGGTGCTGGCGGAACTTGGAAAAGGGATCTATGCTACCCTCTTCCTCGACTGGATCATGCCGGGCATCTCGGGCGCCGACCTCCTGCCGGTCATTACCCAGAAGTTTCCGAATATACCGGTTATCATCATGACCGGGGTGAGCGACGTGGAGACGGTGGTGAGCTGCATGAAACAGGGGGCCATGGATTACATTACCAAACCCCTCGATTCTTCCCGACTCATTTCAAGCATCAACAACGCATTCAAGATCCTTGAACTCTCTAATCAGAATCACCAACTCCAGAACTATCTCCTGGGCGACCCCATTGCCCGGCCGGACATCTTCGAGGACATACTCACCCACAGCGAAAAGATGCACTCGATCTTCAAGCTGGTTGAGACGATAGCCCCTTCCCGTTACCCGGTGCTGATTACCGGAGAAACCGGGGTCGGCAAGGAGTTGATCGCCCGCGCCATCCACAAGGCCAGTGGCCTGCGTGGCAGTTTTACCCCCCTGAACGTTGCCGGAATAGATGCGCAAATGTTCGAGGATACGCTCTTCGGCCATAAAAAAGGCGCTTTCACCGGAGCGACCGAGCTTCGCCAGGGATTGATCGAGAAGGCGCAGGGAGGGACGCTGTTTCTCGACGAAATCGGCGATCTGGCGCCGGAATCGCAGATCAAGTTGCTGCGCCTGCTACAGGAAAACGAATATTACCGGTTGGGCTCGGATGTCCTTTTGAAGAGCGACGCCCGGATCATCGTGGCATCCAACCGTGACTTCAAGAAACTGGTGTCCGAGAATTCGTTCCGGGAAGACCTCTACCACCGGATCTGTTACCACAAGCTGCACATACCCCCATTGCGGGAGCGGCGTGAGGATATTGCCCCGCTGGTTGACCATTATATCACCGCAGCGGCAAAGGGCGTGGGGAAAAGACCGCCCAGGGTAGCAACCGAATTACGCTGGCTGCTGGAAGAGTACGATTACCCCGGCAATGTCCGCGAACTCATCAATAAGGTCAGCAGCGCGGTTGTCGTCAATAAGAGCGGACTCCTGGTTCAGAGCGATTTTCCCGATTTGGCGGTCAAGTCTAGAACCATGATCGATTCCGGTATCAGCGCTGCCAACAGACAGTTTAGCCTGCACGTGGTTTTTCCGGCCTTTCCTTCCATGGGGCAGATCGAGAAATTGATGTTCGAAGAGGCTTTGAAGGTTACCGGGGGCAAGAAGGGGCCGGCTGCCGACCTGCTCGGCGTGTGCCGTCAGACGGTGCAGAAGAAGCTTGCCGAATTGGGGAAAAGACCTGACTTCAGTGTCGATTTACCTTGAACGTTCGAAGTAATGCCACTGGCCGTTTCAGAGCCCGGGAGTGTCATCAGGCCCGGCAGTAGTACCGCTACCCGCAATGGGAAGAGTGATCCTGACGGTAGTCCCCCTGCCAGGTTCGGATTCAAACTCCAGAAAGCCTTGATGCTCAGTCACTATAAAGTTTGAAATGTACAGGCCGAGGCCGCTGCCGCCGCTCTCCATGCGGGTCGAGAAGAACGGTTCCATTAGACGGCTCATGATCTCCGCGGAAATACCCCTCCCATCGTCCCTTACGGTAAGGGAAACCTCTCTTTTTTCTCTGTCACAGCCGGATGCAATCTTGATGGTCCCGGTGCATTCATCCGGAATGGCATGAATGCCGTTCAGGATCAGGTTGATGATCACCTGTTCCAACTGGTAACGGTTGCCGATTACCGCAGGAAGTTCCGGTTGCGGCTCGTTTTGAATAACTATATTGCCATGCCGTCCATGGGCGCGAATAATGGTAAGGGCGTCGCTCACCACCTGGTTGAGGTTTACCTTGTCCTTCACCTCCCCACGCCCCCCGATGTTGTACGCCCTCAGATCCAGAACGACCTTTTCTATCCGCTCCGAACACCGGCCGATGACCTCCGTTGCCTTGGTGACCTCGTCCCGCACCAGGCTGAATACCGCACCCCCCAGCACGAAATCGCCCTCTTCCTCCGCTACCCGGTCCAGTATCGGGATCGCACTTTTCCATGTCTTGGCGACCTGTTGTCCCGCAAGTTTGATGGCTCCGTTCGGCGTGTTTATCTCATGTGCCATGCTGGAGGCGAGAAGTCCCAGGGAGGTCATGCGGTTGGTCTGGATCAGCTTCGCCATGATCTGCTTTTTCTCGTTCTGAACCTCAAGGCGCATGGCCTCAACCAGCTTTTGTTGCAAACGGCGGTTTTCCTCTTCCCGCTCCTGGAGAGAAGCCGCCAGCCGGCTGATGGCGGCGGCGGCCCGGCCAGGTTCGTCATTGCCGGCAGGAGCGATCCTGACCGCGTAGTCTCCATCCTGCATGGACTCCAGGCCGCGCATGAGGGCATTGAAGGAACCTGTTACCTTGCGAAGCGCCAGATAACAGAGGGATGAGACCGTGATCCAGAAGAGGAAGGCCGTAACGCATGCCACCGTTACCAGGCGCCGGGTCCGTGCCTTGAGATCGGTCGTGTCCAGGTCGAGCCGCACGGTGCCGATCAAAGCGCCGGTTGGTTCATTGGCGCCGATGATGGCCGATTCCGGAGAGGTGCCCAGAGGGGTGCTGCGCACCTCCACGATTTTACTCAACAGGTCGTCTGCACTGCGTGTAACCGGCCTCTGTACCTCCGCCAGAACCCTGCCGTCGCTGGCGCGGATCGTCACACCGTGGAAGTCCGGGGTATGGGCTGTTTCCTGGATGATCTGCCGGAGCGTGTCGCGGTTTTCGGCATAAAGGGGCAAACGGATGGTATCGGCCAGATGCTCAGCTATCAGTCGGCACCTGTTGTCGGCATAGGTGCGCTGCTCGCGGATCTCGGTGACTATGTAGGATGAACCGAACAGGACGGCCATGAGGGCGGTCAAAAGCGTGAAGATGACAAAAAGCTTGAATTGGAAGCTGGCGCGGAAATTCCTGAATCTGGCACGGGGCAGCATGGTCATTCCTTTGAATTTGAAACAGCTTTCTCAGTCGCTATCCCCAGGCGTTTCAATACGATCGGGTTTGTTTTTGGCTGAACCCTGCGCGGAAAGGCAAGGGGGATCTCCGCCGCCCCGGTTCCCTTGAGGATGGCCACAGCCATGTCGCCCGCCTGCCGCCCCAGTTCGGTGCGGTCGATCTCCAGGACCGCCGCCGCCCCTAGCCTCAGATAGGCGTCGGCAAAGGAGACCACCGGCACGTTTTGCTCCTGGGAAAAGCGGAAGTAGGCCTCAGCTGTCTCGCGTGTGACCGCTGTGGCGTCGGGAAGCATCCACAGCGCATCGACCTTGCCGGCAAGTGACGCCAGTTGGCCCAAGGTATCCCGCGGGGAAGACACCTCGCGCACCACCAGTTCGATCCCCATGAGCCGGGCTGCCTGGCGCGCCTGCTGCACGTACCAGCCGCTCCTGGCTGGGTGGTGGACGATCCCGACGCGACGCCTCTTCATCCCGTGGAACAGGGAGAGGTAGCGTTCCGGCGACGCGAACATTTCGATGCCGGTCAGGTTGGAGTGGGAGGCGCGCCGGCTGCGGATATTGAGGGAGATCAGGGCTACGACCGGTGTCTGGCGCAGTTTTCCGGCCGCTTCCAGGGCGCTGTCGCCAAGGGCCAGAACCAGTGCCGGCTGGTCCTCGCGGACTATGCGGGTGACGTCAACGTCGGCGTAATCGGAAAGCACGATCACCCGCTCCGAAAAGGCGCGGCTGTTGCGGAACCCGGAAAGGGCCTCGGCAAAGGCCGGATCGCGGCGGCTTTGCAGCACCAGCACATCGTAGGCGTCGGCCGCAGCCGGGAGCAGCAGGGCGAGCGAGAATATGACGGCGGCCAGTATCCTCAAAAGCACACCCTTACGCCCCCCTCGTACCAGCGAGGGGTGCTAGGTATCAGATTGCTTTCATACTGGGCGCCGTTGAACAGGTTGTGCCCGGAGAAGAAGACCTCCAGCGAGTCGTCATCATGCCGGTAGAGCGTCGCTCCCAGGTGCAGGTCCCAGATCAGGCCTTCGTAGCTCCCTTCTTCGGATGGCTGTGCGTTCCAGAAGATATGGCGGCCGGTCAATACCCCGCGATAGGTTTTGTCGTCGTAACGCAGGGCCAGTTGCACGGTATGGCGGGCCAGGTCGTTTACCTCGTAGCCGGCCATGGTGGTGTCGGTGAAGGTATATCCGGCGGAAAGCGAGGTATGGTACACGGGCGTGGTGCGCATCTCGAATTCGGTTCCCAGGGCTATTTGCTGCCCCACCATATCGTTCCAGGTCTGGTTTCTGAACATGGTGCCCTTCAGCCAGAGGTAGGGCACTGCCTTGCTCTCCATCCCCACCTGCGTGGTCCAGATCTTTATGGAGGGAGTATCGGTGGGGCCCAGAACGTTTAGTCCGTAACCGCGGGCCGTATAAGCGCGCAGCAGGGTGCTTTCGTTCAGTTGCCAGGTGGCGCCCAAGGCGGGGCTTACCTGGTCCCCCGCGGTCTGGGTATGGTCAAGGCGGACGCCGGGTATCACGGCCACGGGACCGAGGGTAACGGTGTCGTTCAGGTAGATGCCCCAGCGGTCCACACGCTGGCCAAAAGGGCTGAACGTAATGCCGTCTGAGGAGTTGTAGTGCTCTTCCAGATGAAGGTAATCGCTGCCGGCCACGAGCAGGTTGTTGTCGCCCCGCCATGTCAGTTTTATGTTGCCGCCGCTCTGCAACTCCGTGTCGATGCCCACCGGCAAGTCGGGCTTCCGAGACCAGGGTGCGCCGTTACTTATGTTGAAATAGGCTTCAACGTCTCTATTGTAAGTACGATGACCAAGCACCTCCAACTCGAGCCTGTCGCTTATGGGATAGCGCAGCCCGACAGAGCCGAGCAGGTATCGCTTATACCCCAACTCCTTCAGGTCATAAGGCTGGGCCGGTGCATACAGGTCTCCCATATTGGCGTGGGTATAAAAGAAGGTCCCCCACAGCAACCCGTGATTCGGGAGGTCGTAGGTCAGCTTGGCGTAGGCATTATTAATGGCGTCCTGGGTATTGGGTAGGAGGCCGTTTGAGCCCAGAAAGCCGCCTGAGAGATAGTATCCTGCATGGCCGCTGGTGCCGCTCAACTGCAGGCTGTCTTCGGTCGTGGTGCGGGAACCGATGGAGGCGCCGGCAATGCCGCCCAAGGCCCGTTGACCGGGCGTCTTGGTGATGACATTGATCACCCCCCCCAGGGATTGGCCCCAGGCTGAGGATGCGGCCCCCTTGACGATCTCGATCCGCTCGATGATGCGGGCCGGGATCAGCGAGACATCGGAAAAACCGCCAGACAGGTTGGTGATCGAGACCCCGTCCACGTACACCTGGGTGAAGATGAAGTTGATGCTCTGGATAAAGGTGTACGCAATAACACCCGGGCCGCCGTTATGCTGGACCTGGATGCCGGGGATGGTGTCCAGGATATCGGCCAGGGTATGGGCGTTGAGCGCCTCGATCTCCTGGGCGGTGACCACGGTGACGTTCTCCGCGGTCTGGGAGAGGGGTTTGGGGGCGCGGGAGGCGGTGGAAGCCTCTTCCTGCCACGCGCTGAAGAGCGCCATGGTCTCGTCAGACTCTTCTCCCCATGCGGCAGGGCAGGGGATTGTGGCGAGGACGAGGCAGAGGGTAGCAAGTAAGCTGATTATGGGATATTGAGCTTTGCTGACAGGCATGATAGGGTTCCGTTTCGGAGATACTACCAGACGCAAGGTTGTGTTGTCCAGTCGGTTAAAAACCTTAATTGAAAACATTTTCATGTTTTATCCTCATATGTCCAGATTATCAGAACGTCATGGCCTGGATTTTGCGAGTTAAACAATCGGTCAATCTCCTGCTCTATTTTGCAGATGTGATGTTGTGATGGGGATTCAAGTTGCAAGAAATTGGCCGACCAATGTGGCAATATGCTGAAATGAAAGGGGGTGATTCGGATGCGCGAAGTCCAGGAGGAGTTGGTGGTACTGGAAGAGGGATTTGAGCAAGGGAACATATTGGCATGTTGTGTAGCTGGTATGGCAATGATTATTCAATAGTTTTCTTGGGGAGGGGCGACCCTCCCCGCATGTTTCCTGTGAAAGAACCGGTAAATGGAACTGACAAACTATCTTAAGTTATACCCCTGCCCCGACAAGCCGGGCAGGGTCCTGGCCGTGGCCACCCGGCGCTGCGCGGTTCTGGAGCTGTCCGAGAACCTGCTGGAGGCGGCCCGCACCGGGGGGCTGGCGGAGAGGGATCGCGATACCCTTGTCCGCCTGGGGGTGCTGGTGCCGGACCGGGCAGCGGAGCGGGAGGAGATGCGGCAGACCTTTGCGGCCATCAACAGTAAGAGCCGCCACTTTGCCGCCCTGGCGACCCTGACTCTGGAGTGCAACCTGGCGTGCGGTTACTGCTTCGAGGACCCGTTCCGGGGACGTTTCGTGATGGCGGACCATACGGCCGAACTGCTGATAGCGCGCCTTCAGGAACAGATGGCAGTGGGCAGGGATGTTACCGTGGCCTTTTACGGTGGCGAGGCCCTGATGGCCCTGCCGCTCCTGAAACGCATCGCCGGCCGCCTTCGGGAGTTGGCGCTGGAAGCGGGCGTGACATTCGCGTTCAACATCATCACCAACGCCACCCTCTTGACCCGCCACGTGGTGCAGGAGCTCCTTCCATTGGGCTTGGCTACCGTGAGGACGACCCTGGACGGCCCGCGGGATATCCACGACCAACAGCGCCCCTTTGTCTCGGGCAAGGGGAGCTTCGCCGCCATTGTCGCCAATATCAAGGCGATCCATGAACTGGTTCCAGTGGCCGTGGGGGGGAACTACACCAGGGAGAATTTCCGGCGCTTCCCGGAGATGCTCGACTACCTGGTCGCCGAAGGGATCTCACCTGGCGCACTGAAGTCGATGGTGTTTTCGCCGGTCGTACCCAAGGCGGACGGGAGCGTTTCAGGGGACCTGAATTCCGCCTGCACCTCCGCCAACGAGCCCTGGACGATCGAGGCGAACCTGTTTCTGCGGCAGGAGACCATCAAACGGGGGTTCCCGGTCCCAAAGCTCAAGGCGGCAGCCTGCATGATCGAGTTCGAGCACGACCTGGTGGTGGGCTACGACGGCTCGCTCTACAAATGCCCCGCCTTCATGGGGCGCGAGGAGATGCGGGTCGGTTCCCTGGCCGGGGGTGTCAACGATTATGCCGCGTCGCACAACCTGGATATCTGGAAGAACGACGAGTGCCTTGACTGCGCCTATCTGCCGCTCTGTTTCGGCGGCTGCCGTTTCCTGCGCCTGCTGGACGCCGGCGCCATCGACGGCGTGGACTGCCGACGTCCTTCTCTGGATGCAGCCCTGGAGCAACTAGTGCGCCAGGACCTGACCATGCGCAAGCCGACTGCGTAAAGCAGAGTGTTAATTTTTTTACCATTCTCGAAATTGGCATAACATATTGAAAACTTTGAGTTTATGGTAAAGGTGTTAAAAAAATTAACACTTTTGTGCTTTTGACTTATCTCCATTTAATTCAGTAGGTTATAAACTTACTTGGCATTAGTGTTAATAAAATTAACACTTCCAGGAGCGACGGGAAAAACCAAGCTTCTTCCACCACCTCATAAGGACCGGGGCAGGGGTGGCTTTGATTGGCTGTGAAATTTACTTGACAAATCCTTTTCTGCTGTGATTTAGTACGGAGCATGAATTGCAATAGTTTCTTCAGCGGCTTTTACTCTTTCTTTTGGTACGGCTTTTATTTCAGGCCGTCTGCCCAGGCAAAGGTGTAAGCGCGAGGAAGCGAAACCACTACACACCACAAGCCGGGCGGACAGACAGTCCCCCGGCTTTTTCATTCACCGCTTTCATGCGGGCAGGGCCGGGGGAAAGAACCTTCGGCCCTTTTGCTTGTGGGAAAGGAACGGCGGATGATCATCGTAATGAAGGCCGGCGCATCAAAAAAGGACAAGGACGAGGTGTTGAAACGCATCAAGGAACTGGGCTACAAGCCCCATGTGATCCACGGTTCGACGAGGGATGTTATCGGCGCGGTGGGGGACGAGCGGGGCAAGGCGGTGTTGCAGACACTTGAGTCGCTGCACGGCGTCGAAAACGTGGTGCCTATCCTGCAGCCCTACAAGCTGGCCTCCAAGGAGGTCAAGAAGGAGTCGAGCCTCGTGAGGATCAGCGCTGACGTGGTGATCGGCGGGGAACGGATAATCATGATGGCCGGCCCCTGTTCCGTTGAAAACGAACGGCAGATCATCGAAACGGCCGAGGCGGTGAAGAAGGCGGGAGCCCACATCCTGCGTGGCGGCGCCTTCAAGCCGCGAACGTCCCCCTATTCTTTCCAGGGACTGGAGGAGGAGGGGCTAAAGCTTCTGGCCAAGGCCCGCGGTCTAACCGGCTTGCCGGTGGTGACCGAGGTGATCAATCCGGAAACCGCTGAATTGGTGGCAAAATACGCCGATATCCTTCAGATCGGCGCCCGCAATTCCCAGAATTTCGCCCTCCTGAAAAAGGTCGGCCAGATCGGCAAACCGGTTTTGCTGAAGCGGGGCATGTCCATGACGATCCAGGAATTTCTCATGAGCGCCGAGTACATCATGAGCGAAGGGAACCAGTCGGTGATCCTGTGCGAGCGCGGCATCCGCACCTTCGAGACCGCCACCCGCAACACCCTTGATCTTGCGGCCGTGCCTGTGCTCAAGGAAAAGACCCATCTGCCCGTGGTGATCGACCCATCCCACGCCACCGGCAATCATCACTACGTAGCTCCCATGTGCTATGCTGCTGTTGCGGCCGGTGCCGACGGCCTGATCGTGGAGGTTCACCCCGACCCGGAACATGCCTCAAGTGACGGCCCGCAATCGCTTAAACCGCCAAAATTCCAGGCGATGATGGACAAGTTGCGCTTGTTCGCCCAGGCGGCGGAAAGGTCGCTTTAGCGTTGTTGAGAATTTGCTGCCCCTCTTCCCCCTCCTCGACAACGAGGGGGAAGAGGGGTGTTTGATATCCTTCCCAACCGCTGTCAGCCTCGCCCAATTTACTGATTTTTCTCCGTTTAAATCAACACAAACAGCTTATCCTTTTTTCCCTTTTTTTCGAGTTGCGTATAGATTGCAATTCATCTACCATGCGGAAAAAACATAAGAGGGTGCGATCCGCCTCCCTGCTGGAGAACGACTCATGGACGAACAGCTCAACAAAACGCCGCTCTGCGGGCGGCACGAGGCGCTGATGGCGCTGATGGCGCCATTCGGCGGTTGGAACATGCCGATCCAGTACGAGGGTATCATCGCCGAACATGCATGGTGCCGTGCCAAGGCAGCGCTTTTCGATATCTGCCACATGGGCGAATTCCTCTTCGAGGGGGATTTCGTGGCGGGCGGCCTTGAGGATGTGTTCACCTTTTCAGTGGCAACGATCCCGGTCGGCCGTTCACGCTACGGTTTCCTGCTCAACGAAAACGGCGGCATCATCGACGATCTGATCGTCTTTCGCATGGCCGCAGACAAGGCCATGATCGTAGTCAATGCCGCCACGGCCCCCAAGGATTTCGTCGCCATCCAAGGGAGGCTGAAGGGGGGGACCTTTACCGACCTCTCGGCCAATACCGGCAAACTGGACATCCAGGGGCCGCTCTCCCGCGATGTCATGATAGAGGCCTTCGGCGCGGCAATCGCCGGGATTCCATATTTCAGGTTTACCACCATGGAAATCCTCGGAGTCGAAGCCATTGTCAGCCGCACCGGCTATACCGGTGAGCTTGGGTACGAGATCTTCATCCCCTCGGACAAGGTGGGCGAGTTGTGGGATCTGCTGCTCAAGGACGAGCGGGTGAGACCGGCCGGGTTGGGAGCACGTGACGTGCTGCGTCTTGAGGTGGGTTATTCGCTCTATGGCAGCGATATAGATGAAAACACCACGCCGTTGGAAGCCGGGCTTGAAGTTTTTGTGGATCTGGCAAAGAGTTTTGTCGGCAAGGAAGCGCTGCTTCGCCAGAAGGAGCAGGGAGTGGGCCGCAAAAAAGTGGCCTTCGAGGTGAACAGCCGTCGCTCGCCGCGCCACCACTACGAGCTCTGCTTCAGCGGCGAGAGCGTAGGCTCTGTGACCAGCGGCGTGTTTTCTCCCTCGCTCGGCCGAGGGATCGGTCTGGGATTTATCAGGCCGGACCTGGCATCGATCGGCACGCCGCTTACCATCATCCACGAACGGGTCAGCATGGAGGCCACGGTCTGCGAACTCCCCTTCTATCGGGGCGGATCAATCAGATCGTAGGGTTTAGCAGGTTGTTGAAAAAAAGCCATCAGGCCTTCGTCCTCGAAAGCCCTCTTGTGCGGCGTAGCGCCCGGCCTTCGCAGCCAAAGCTGCTTCGGCGGAGTAGGCCTGCTACGCCTCCGCAGGCCTTTGTGCGGGTGAAACGATCTGACTATTTTTGAACAACCTGGGTTTTTCAACATCCTGTTAGACTGGGTTGAAATTGTTTGAAGTTTGTCAGTGTCTCTCTTGACTCTGCTGCAAGTTTTTCTAAATTTTTATCCCATATCGAAATATCAAGGAGGATGAACGGCATGAGCATCTATTTCACCAAGGAGCATGAGTGGGTCAAGGTAAAGGAAGGGCTCGGCGCAGTCGGCATAAGCGAACATGCAGCCCATGAACTGGGGGATATAACCTTTGTGGAGCTTCCCGCCATGGGCAAGGTGGTCAAGCAGTTCGAGATGCTGGGGGCCATCGAATCGGTCAAGGCTGCCAGCGACATCTATTCGCCGGTATCCGGCAAGGTGGTCAAGATCAACGAGGCTTTAAACGATGCTCCGGAGATCGTCAACGAAAGTGCTGAAGAAGCAGGTTGGCTGGCCTGGATCGAGCTCAGCGACGATGCGGAGCTGAAGAGCCTGATGACCCGGGAACAATACGACGAGTACCTGAAAACCGTTTAAGGACGAATCCCGCATTCATCCGGATCATCTTAGGGGGGCTAGCAACATTAACATGAACACCTTGCTTCTCTCTTCCGGCCATCCTTGACCGCAGCTCAGTCACAAAAATTCTCGACGCAGCCGCGGCTTACGCCTGCGGCTTGTTCAATCGCCACAACCAAAGCTGACCAAAACCGAGCGCTAATTCAGTTCAACTTATTATTGCAAGCCTCTTTATTTTTGCCAGGAGAGCATTCATGAACGACAGTCACTATTGCCCCCATACCGCGGAAGAGATCAGGGAGATGCTCTCGGTTATCGGCGCTTCCAGCATTGAGGAGCTGTTCAATCCGATCCCTCCCGAGTTGCGGGCCAAGACCTTCAATCTTCCCCAGGGCTTATCCGAGTTCGAGACATTTGCCCGGATGCAGGCCATTGCCGCGGATAACTGCGCCACCATGGTAAATTTCATCGGGGGCGGATTTTTCGACCATATCATCCCTGCCGTTGTCGATCACCTGTCCGGCCGGGCCGAATTCTATACCGCCTACACCCCCTATCAGCCGGAATGCTCCCAGGGGACCCTCCAGGCCCTGTTCGAGTACCAGACCGCCATCTGCCGCTTGACCGGCATGGATGTGTCCAACGCTTCGCTCTACGACGGCTCCACGGCCTGCGCCGAGGCGGCTGTGATGGCCCTGCGGGCGACCGGCCGCAACAGGGTTATTGTGGACGGCTGCGTCAGCCCATTTTCCCGGCAGGTGCTTAAAACCTATCTTTACAATCAGGATGTCGAGGTGGTGGAGATCGCGCCTTTGGACGGTTTGCTGAACCGCCCGGCCCTTGCCGCCGTGCTGGATGAGCGGGTTGCGGCCGTGCTGGTGCAGAACCCCAACTTCTTCGGGTGCATCGAGGACCTGGGCTCACTGGCGGCGCAGATTCATGCGGTGGGCGCTCTGCTCGTGGCTTCGGTCTATCCGGTCTCCCTGGGCCTCCTCAAGTCGCCTGGCGAGATGGGGGTCGATATCGCGGTTGGCGATGGCCAAAGCCTGGGCAACCCGCTCTCGTTCGGCGGTCCTTCCTTCGGTTTCATCGCCGCAAAAAAAGCCTTTATCCGCAGCATGCCGGGCCGCATCGTCGGCGAGACCGTCGACAAAAACGGCAAGCGAGGATTCGTTTTGACCCTCCAGGCACGGGAACAGCACATAAAGCGCCAAAAGGCCACCTCCAACATCTGCAGCAACCAGGGCCTGTGCGCCCTGCGCGGCCTGATCTTCCTGTCGTCCGTGGGCAGGGAGGGGCTGGCGGACCTGGCCCGCCTCAACCGGGACAAGGCCGAGTACGCCAAGGCCCGACTGGCCGAAATCCCAGGCGTGACGGTGCTGCAGTCGGCGCCCACCTTCAACGAGTTTACGGTGTTCCTGCCCGGGCCGGTCGCACCAGTCGTGACGCTGCTTCTCAAACAGGGCATTGCCGCCGGCGTGCCGTTGGGGGATTACTACGAGGATTCGGTAAAAGCCCTGGTGGTGACGGTCACGGAGAAGAGAACGAAGAAAGAGATCGACCGCCTGGCCGATGCGTTGCAGGACGTGTTATAAGGGACTCGATACATCTGGTTTCCGTCCGGAAAGGGTTCTTTTCCGCCCACGCGGCGTCAATCTTCGGGCTTGCTTGTGCGGCGTACCGATGTACGCCTCCGCGCAATCCCTTGATTTTCTGGCCTGGACGAAAAAGCCCTCCTTTCCGAATCGAAAACTGTTAGTTTCTCATCCGGAGTTTCCGGATGGAAACTAACAGCAAATTTGAGTCCCTTAAGCGGGGACAACTGATCTTGGAGAGACAATCTTATGGAACTTATCTATGAAAAATCCGTTCCAGGCCGCAGGGGGGTTAAACTGCCGGCCTCGGACGTACCTGTCGCCGCACCTCTGCCGGATGCGTTTTTGAGGTCGGAACCGGCCCGATTAGCGGAGGTTTCCGAGCTGGACCTGGTGCGGCACTTTACCAACCTGTCCCGACGCAACTTCTCGGTGGATACCAATTTTTACCCGCTGGGCTCCTGCACCATGAAATACAATGCCAAGGTGATGGAAAACGCCGCGGCCCTGTTTGCCCCATTCCACCCAATGACGGCACTTCTGCCGGGGGGAGACGAGTTCTGCCAGGGAAGCCTTGGTATGCTTTATGATCTGGAGCAGATGCTGGCGGACATCACCGGCATGGACGAGGTTACCACTCAGCCGCTGGCAGGCGCACATGGCGAGATGATCGGTATCCTTTTGATCTGCGCCTACCATCGCGCCAAGGGGAACAGGAAAAAATACGTGCTGGTGCCTGATTCGTCCCATGGCACCAACCCGGCGTCGGCCGCCATCGCCGGCTACGAGATTATAACCGTTCCGACCGCGCCATACGGCGATATGGACATGGAGCTGTTCAGGCAGGCCATGAACGACGAGGTTGCCGCGGTTATGATGACCTGTCCCAACACCCTGGGGCTGTTCAACCCCCACATCAAGGAGATAAGCGACATCGCCCATTCTTTTGATGCCTTGATGTATTACGACGGCGCCAACCTGAACGCCATCATGGGCAAGGTCAAGCCGGGCGACGTGGGTTTCGATGTGGTGCATGTCAATCTCCACAAGACCTTTGGCACGCCCCATGGCGGCGGCGGTCCCGGAGCGGGACCGGTGGGAGTCAAGAAGGCCTTGATCCCGTTTCTGCCCCAGCCGCGCATCGTCATGGACGCAAACGGCGCCTTGAGCCTCCAGACCTCCGGTCCGGGCTCCATCGGCCGGGCGGCTAATTTTTACGGTAATTTCGGCATCTTGGTCAGGGCCTACGCCTACATCATCATGCTGGGCAGGGAGGGACTGATCGAAGTGTCCGAGCATGCGGTGCTCAATGCCAATTACATCAAGGAACGCCTGAAACCTTACTACGATCTACCCTACGACCAGATCTGCATGCACGAGTGCGTCTTCTCGGCATCCCGGCAACTTGCCCATGGCGTCCACGCCATCGACATCGCCAAGTTCCTGATCGACCGGGGCTATCACCCTCCCACGGTCTACTTCCCCCTGATCGTCAAGGAAGCGATCATGATCGAGCCGACCGAGACCGAAAGCAAGGCTGCCATGGATGCCTTTATCGAGGTGATGATCGAGGCCGCCAGGACAGCAGGGAGCGATCCCCAGGCACTGCTGGACGCGCCGCTGACCATGCCGGTCTCAAGGCTGGACGAGACCAAGGCGGCCAGGGAGCAGAATGTCTGCTGCCTGGTGTGAAATGAAGCGGTTCGTGTACTGATGGCCGGCCAGGAAACGATCTGGCGCCTCATCGAGGACGAGCCGCGTACAGGTGCTGAAAACATGGCCATCGACGAGGCGCTCCTCCGTTCATTCGACCCGGCTGTGTCGCTGCCGGTGCTTCGCCTGTACGGCTGGCAGCCGCCGGCACTGTCCCTGGGGCGATTCCAGAAGGCGGCCCAGGTGCTGGACCTGGGACGCTGCCGGGCCTGCGGGGTGCCTGTCGTGCGCCGCATCACCGGCGGCGGGACGATATATCACGCCGATGAGGTCACCTATGCCATCGTCTGTTCGCCGGAGCAGATCCCGCCCGCCTCATCAATCAAGGATTCATTCCGCGTATTGACCGGTTTCCTGATCGCCATGTACCGCGACTTGGGGCTTGATGCCTGCTATGCCCTTGATTTTTTCCCGCCTGAAGCGCACCTGGGCGAACGTACAGCCTTCTGTTTTGCAGGCAAGGAGAGTTTCGATATAATGGTAGGGGGGAAAAAGATCGGCGGCAACGCCCAGCGCCGGCAGAAGGGTATCATCTTTCAACACGGCTCTCTGCCATTGTTGAACCGGGCCGCAACGGGTCTCTCGTTCATGAGGGATCAGGAACCAGGAATGGCGGAGGACGTCTCAAGCCTGGAGCAATGCGGCATCCCTGCCGAGAGCGGCTTGGTGCGGCGGAAGCTGGCCGAGGCCTTTCAAAGAAACTTCAATGTGCAGCTTTCGCCCCAGCCGCTAACGGAGCAGGAGCGCGCCATGGCGGAAGGGCTGCTGGTCGAGCGCTATGCTACGGACCAATGGAATCTGGAAGGGGTGGATGCGTGATGGTCGTGAGGAAACCCGAGTGGCTGCAAAAGCGCGTCAACCCGAAGGAGCAGGCCGGGATGCGGGCGCTGTTGGGGGAGCTGCGTCTGAACACGGTCTGCCAGCAGGCTCTCTGCCCCAATATCTCGGAGTGTTTCCATCGCGGCCAGGCCACGTTCCTGATCCTGGGAAGGCATTGTACCCGGCACTGTTCCTTCTGCAACGTGGACAAGGCCAAGCCGCAGCCGGTCGATAGCGGGGAGCCGGCAAGGGTGGCCGAGGCGGTCGTTCGGCTCAGGCTCAGCCATGTGGTGATTACCAGTCCGACCCGCGACGACCTGCCGGACGGCGGAGCCTCCGTCCACGCCGCCACAGTGGCCGCCATACGCGCCGTCTCGCCGGGTACGCGCATAGAGCCTTTGATCCCGGATTTCCAGGGGGACCGCCGCTGCCTTGAGGTCGTCATGGCTTCGAGGCCGGATATCATCGCCCATAACGTGGAGACGGTTTCGCGGCTGTATCACATCCGCAGCGGCGCCGATTACGGCCGCTCCCTTGAGGTGCTAGGCGCCTGCCGGGACCTGTCGCCGGAAACACCGGTCAAGTCGGGCATCATGCTGGGGATGGGCGAGGCACAAGACGAGGTCGTGCAGGTGTTAAGCGACCTGCGCGGGGCAGGGTGCGCCTATTTAAGCATCGGACAGTACCTGGCCCCCAGCCGCAACCATTACCCGGTGCAGGAGTATGTCCGGCCGGAGGTTTTCGAGGCATTGCGGGAAACAGCCCTGGGTATGGGTTTTTTGCACGTGCAGAGCGGCCCCTATGTCCGCAGTTCCTACCATGCGGGGAAGTACCTGGCGGAATCCGGGACTGAGCAATAATTCCAAAGATAAATGTTAAAATAATTACCAGACATAACTTATTGATATTGCAAAAAATGTTAAAATAATTAACACTTTTACGCTTTTTTGTATATGGCTTAAATCATTAAGCTTATTTTAAGCATGTTAAAAAAATTAACATTTTTGCTCCCCTCCTTGCCTCGCCTTCATAATCCTCAGCAAAAGCCGATAGGTCTTCATTCGGAATTTATTATTGGCTGTCCCGGTTCCTACGCCTTCATAGCCTCAATCCTCGCCGCCTTGATTCATCCTGATGAGGAATCTTTGTTCAAACTCATAATTGGCACGTAAGTTGGATAAATGTCATTGAAATCTAACTTCCATTGGCCTTATCGGAGGTAGTCATGCCGTTTTTTGTCTGGAGCAGAGCATTTTCACTCGGAGAGGAACATCTGGATGAACAGCATCGTATCATCTTCGCTTTGCTGAACCGCTTATACGATTACCTTGGGAACGGAAATGTTCCCCAAGAAAATGACCGGATGCTCCTTGAACTCCGGGATCATGTTAATACTCTTTTTAATTACGAAGAGGACTTGCTTGTCTCGATCAATTACCCAGAACTTGAGAAGCATAAACCCATGCATCGCTATTTCGTATCGCAATTGGACGAGTTCAAGCACTGCGACGGCAAGGGTTGGGCAACCCTCAACAGCTCTCTGCTTCTGTTCCTTCGTGACTGGCTTTTGAACCACATTCTTCAGGAAGACTGGAAATACCGGGACTACTTGCAGCCCGCACCCCCTATTGGGCGATATACGCATAAACGGGATATGCTATGAATATCTGCGACCGGAGCGGCCCTGAACCAGCTGGAGACCACAACTGAATTCATCGTCCGGAAGAATGTTTTTTGTGATTGGACAACCGGAAGAGTGTGCGGTAATATGCTTCGCAATGGTTGGAGCACCGCCTGGAACCCGGGAGATGATGGATGCAACCCCAAATACTGCTGGCCGTTGATGAAGAAGAGCGGCGCCTGGTATATGAGGCGTTTATAAAAAAAGAGAAGGTGATCTGCCATTTTGTTTCCTCGTTGCGCGACGTGGCAAATCAGGCCGCCAGGCAGCCATATAACGCCATATTTCTTGACATGCCTCTGATCGCCAAGGCTTCACGATACGAAAAAAGCCTGGTGGAAGATGCTCTGCATGCCCTGCCCAACGCTCGCCTCAACATTACAGCCAAAACGCAAAAGATCCGCATGCTGGTTTCCTGGGATACCCAGGGAGGCGCCCGCACCGCCGAGGAGCATCTCAGGTACTGCTGCGAACAACCTCCGAGGGTTGCTCTCATCTGCAACAGGATGCCGCTTAACCTGAATGCCGCGCTGTCGCGCTACCCGGATATGGCTGATGCTGAGCGCACCGCCTGTATGGACTTTTCGCCGGGTGGCTGTTTCCTGTTCTGCGTCAATGACGAGATCACCCTGCAATCGGCCGTATGGATACGGCTGACTGCCCTGAATGACCCAACACCCATCCCGTCCACCGTATGCTGGAGGCGTGAATGGGGGATAACCAACGAAATCCCGGGTATCGGCATCCGTTTTGACAGTATGACACCGCAACAGCAGGCGGAAATCCTCTCGCTAAGCAGGGGAAACAAAAGAAAATAACCGTGGTGTAAACTGGTTTCCATCTGGAAACTCCGGACGGAAACCAAACTAATATCCAGTGCGGTAGTTGGAGCTCTCGATTCCGGCTCTTTTGGCCGCTGCCGTCGTTACGGCTCCAGGATGATAGACCCTGCTACACCCACGCCGCCGCGCATTGGCACCAGCCACGATAGCAAAGGAATTACTTCCCGTCACAACACGCTGGCAGACCGCCTCTTTGAGATTACACCGATGTGATCCCATCCTCATCCAGAATGGCCGCTTGTTTGGCGGCCAATTGTTGTGCGGTGCCAGGCAGAGGTTGCGATTACGAAGCCCAAGCTGTAGCATATATAGAGAAGAAGCGCTGCATCTATTCTCAGGTTTTCACAACGCCTTTTATACGAGCGAGGAAGATATATGCGCTACTGTGAGGAATCACCGCCGCGACAACTGCTGGAGGCTATTCGGCAATTCAATGCCTGGGAATGGTTTGAGTGCCACGAGACCCTTGAAGACCTTTGGGTGGGAGAGAAGGGGGAGGTGCGCGATTTCTACCAGGGGATCCTGCAAGTTGCGGTAGCCCTGCACCATTGGAGAAACGGCAACTTTGGGGGTGCGATCAGACTCCTTAAGAGCGGGGTCGAGTACTTAAGCCGCGTGTCTGCGGTGTGCCAGTGGGTGGATGTGGCTGCTCTCATCGCCGCTGCCGAGAGGGTGCGGCAGGCTCTTGAGAAGCTTGGCACAGAGGACATGGCTGCGTTGGATCCGTCTTTAATCCCTGTTTTGAAGGTTGTTGGCTTGTCGGAGGAGCAGATAAAAAACAATAACAACCTCGATGTGCCGGATAAGAACCGGCCATAAAGTTGGCTTAAAATTGGTTTGTTTCTGCTATACTTTTTCCTGACAGTGACAATACTCTCGATAGAGGCACCATGATGCGGTTTGAATGGTGGTATTGGATAATTGCCGGGTTTTGCCTGATAGGCCTGGAGTTGATCGTGCCCTCATTCACGATCATCTGCATCGGCTTCGGGGCCGTTGTGGTCGGCGCGCTAAAGGCACTCCGGCCTGCGTTACCGCTGGCTGCACAGTTGATTCTGTGGATCGTGTCGTCCGTCATTTTCAGGATGATGTGGTTCAAGTACGTGAAACCAAAGGCCAGAATCCCTGCCGGACACTTGGAAGAGGGCATTGTGGGGAAAACCGGCATCATCAGCCGTGGGACGGAGGACAGCTACGGCCGGGGAACGGTGCGATTCGGCATGGCCGTGCTTGGCGCGGAAGAGTGGGGCTGTTATGCCGATAACGTCCTGCAGGTAGGCGACTCTGTCCGGGTCGTGGACATGGAGGGACAGATTCTGAAAGTGATTAAAATCTAGTGATCATAAGAAGCACTCCACAGGAAGTGAAGACGCCGTGAAAAAGGATCACGACTACTGGATGGCTTTGGCCATTGCCGAAGCTGCCAAGGCCAGGGCCAAGGACGAGGTTCCCATCGGCTGCGTGATCGTCCGCGACGGAAAGATCATCGCCCGCGGCCACAACCTGCGCGAATCCGCACAAGACCCCGCGGCCCACGCAGAGCTGATCGCCATCAGAAAAGCCGCGAGGAAACTCGATTCCTGGCGGCTTCTTGATACGACACTTTATGTCACACTTGAACCCTGCATCATGTGCATGGGGGCCATCATCCTGGCCCGCATACCCACGGTCGTATTTGGCTGCCACGACCCCAAGGGGGGGGCGGCCGGGACGCTCTACGACCTATCCGACGACCCCCGCCTCAATCACCGGGTAGAACTCTTTCCGCGCGTGCTTGAAGGCGAATGCTCCGGCATGATCAGTTCTTTCTTTGCCGATCTCCGCAGGCGCAAGAAAGCATCCGTAGCATCCGTCACGGGGTGACGGCACAGAGCCGTTCGTACTCTTCCGGTGTGTTCACGTTGCAAAACGACAGCTCCGCGCCAGGAATGGCTGCCAGTTCCTCCAGCGTTACGTATCTCGTCCGCACGCGATCCAGCAGGTTTAAAAGTTTCCAATCCCCCTGCACAAGAGCCTGTTCCACAGTCGCCATGCAGCCGCGCCGGTACAGGGCCTGCAACGGCTCCTTTCCGCCGCGGCTTAACGGCACCACTGCGTCATGTTCCCCGACAACAGAGCAGATCATGCGAACCACATCAGGATTCAGAAAGGGCGTGTCGCAAGCCGTCATAAAGATCCTGTCCCCGGTACCTGCCAAAAGCCCGGCATGCAGGCCGGCCAGGGGGCCGACACCAAAATATTGGTCAGCTACCATGGGGCAAGGCAGAAAGGCGTATTCTTCGGGTGTGTTGGTGACAAGGATTACCTCCCGGAAGAGCCGTGCCATGGTGCGGTAGATCTTTTCGATCAGCGGAGCGCCTTCAACCGTCAACAGCGCCTTGTTGCTGCCCATGCGGCTCGATCCGCCGCCGGCCAGGATCACTCCGGTTATGTCATGGCTCTGTCCAGAGGGCGGCTGTCCAACGGGTGAACCGTCCATTGTGTTCTCCTGCTGATTCGGTATCGGCACAATAGCTGGTGCCGGACAATGAGAAACGCCCCGCCGGCAATCCGGCGGGGCGTTTCGTGCTGCAGGTCAAGGAGGAAGGTCAGCTTTCCAGCCCAAAGGTTTCGTGCAGTACGCGTACGGCCAGTTCAGTGTATTTCTCGTCGATCACGACGGAAATCTTGATCTCGGAGGTGGAGATCATCTGGATGTTGATGCCGTTGGATGCCAGGGCGACGAACATCTGGGTGGCGACGCCGGCGTGACTCCGCATGCCGAGGCCGACAATGGATACCTTGCTGATGTCTTCGTCCGAAAGGACTTCCTTGGCCAGAATGGTCTTCGAGACTTCATTGGTGATCAACAGAGCCTGTTTCAGGTCCGCCTTGGTCACGGTGAAGGTAAAGTCGGTCATGCCTGCCTGGCTGACGTTCTGAACGATCATGTCCACCGATATGGCCGCATCGGAGAGCGGCGTGAGGATCTTGGCGGCGATGCCCGGCTTGTCGGGTACTCCCATGACGGCAATCTTGGCTTCATTCTTGTCGTACGCTACTCCTGATACGAGAATACCTTCCATTTCCTTATCCTCCCTGGTAACCATGGTACCGGTGTTTTCATTAAGGCTTGAGCGAACATGCACGTCCACATTGTATTTCTTGGCAAACTCCACCGAACGGATCTGCAGCACCTTGGCGCCCAGGCTGGCCAGTTCGAGCATCTCGTCATAGGATATCTTCTCGATCTTGCGGGCTTCCTTGCAGATGTTGGGATCGGTTGTGTAGACGCCGTCCACGTCGGTGTAGATCTCGCAGACATCGGCCTTGATGGCTGCCGCAATGGCCACCGCCGATGTGTCGGAACCGCCGCGGCCCAGCGTGGTTACGTTGCCGGCCGCGTCGATCCCCTGAAAGCCGGCCACGATCACAATGGCTCCGTCTTTAAGGTCGGCACGGATGTTCTTGTCGTCAATGCTTTCTATGCGGGCCTTGGTGGCGACGCTGTCGGTGACGATCGGCACCTGCCACCCCTGGTAAGATCTGGCCTTATAACCCAGGGATTTGAGATGCATGGCCAACAGGCCGATGGTGACCTGCTCGCCGGTTGCAACCACCACATCATATTCTCGTCCATCCGGTATTTCGCTCATCTCGTTAGCCAGGGCGACCAGTTTGTTGGTTTCTCCCGACATGGCGGACACGATGACGATCACGTCATTTCCGGCTTCATAGGTCTTGATGATCCGCTTGGCGACATTTTTGATTCGATCGGCGGTGCCGACCGACGTGCCGCCGTATTTCTGGACTACAAGTGCCATACATCGCTCCTTCATAGGTTATGGTGGCAAAGAATTGCCCAAAAGTTTAAGCTCTATAACAGATAATCATCGTTCAGGTCAAAGAAATTCTATCGCTCCCTACACGCTTTAGCAAACTTGACAACAAAATATCGTGACAGGCCCCCCTCGATTCGAAGGTGATCCTGCGTCTTTCCTCACCGGCGTATTGGAAGGTAACCCGCAGATGATCCGCTGGAAGCAGGTTTTCCAGGCGTTCCGACCATTCCACGATGCACACGCCCTCGCCATACAGATAATCCAGGAAGCCCAGGTCGGCGATATCGTCCTCTGACGCCATGCGGTAGAAGTCGAAGTGATAGACCGGCAGCCGGCCGGGATAATTATTCATGATGGCAAAGGTGGGGCTGGCGACCAGATGAGCGCTTTCCGGTGCGGCCGCCTGGACCACTCCGCGCGTGAAGCAGGTCTTGCCTCCCCCCAAGTCGCCGCGCAACGCCAGAAAGGCGCCCGGTCCCAGCAGGGATCCCAGTTGCCGCCCCAAACCTTCGGTTTCTTCCGGCGAGTTGGTGAGGAATTCCTCCTTGGTCACTTCGGGGCCAGGTTGCGGATGATGTCGATGCGGGAAACGATCCCCACAAGCTTTTGCCCATCGACCACCGGCAGCGCGTGCAGCTTGTGGTCGCTCATGACGTCAGCCGCCGTACTGACCGCATCAGTGGGTGATATCGTCACCACGTCGTTGGAGCAGATCTCGCCCACGGTCTGGGCAGTCATCTTCTGAAGTTCCCGTTCCAGGGTCCGCTCCCCCTGTAGCGGAATCACCCAGTCGAAAATGGAGATGACCGTGGGGATGTGCAGGTTGCGGCCCTGTTCGATCAGGTCGGAGGCGGTCACGATGCCGGTCAGGCTACCGGCATCGTCCACCACCGGCAGGGTGCCGAAACGGCGGGTCTCGAATATCCCGGCCAATTCCCGCAGGTTGGTGTCCCGAGTAACGGTAAATACGTCTTTTGTCATGATATCGGCTACGGTCAGCATGTGTCGTTCTCCTTGGTTTAAGTTAACAATTTCTTATAGGCGTAAGGGAGCTTTTCATGTACGTCGCCTGCGTTCATGCCGATCTCACCCTTGTCCTGCGCCACCATATCGGCAGCGTAGCCGTGGATGAAAACTCCCAGGCAACAGGCGTACCAGCCTCCATGTCCCTGACCCAGCAGCGAGACTATGATGCCGGTCAGCACGTCCCCCATGCCGCCGCTGGCCATGCCCGGATTGCCGCTGCCGTTGATGGCGACGCTGCCGTCGGGCGCGGCGATGATGGTACGGGAGCCTTTGAGGACCAGGTAAACCCCGAAATGAGCGGCGAACCTCCTGGCCGTGGCGATGCGATCGGCTTCCACGTCGGCGATGGATACGCCCAGCAGGCGCGCCATCTCTCCCGGATGGGGGGTGAGGACCACGTCGGCGCTTTTTTCGCCCAGGAGGCAGTTCGTATCCTGGGCCACGGCATTCAGGCCGTCGGCATCTATCACAAGAGGGACGGAGGCCGATTTCACCAGGGTCTGCACCAGGGCAACGGTTGCGGGGTGCCCGCCAAGGCCGGGGCCGACGGCCATGGCATCCTTGCCGGTAAGCAAACCTGCGATAGCAGGCAATGCGTCGTCGGTGAGATAACCGTTGCCGTTATCAGGGATGGGCACGGTCATGGCTTCGGTGGTCTTGATCTCCAGGATCGGATGGAGGCTCTCCGGGACCGCCAGGGTAACGAGGCCGGAGCCGGCCCGTACGGCGCTGTTGGCGGAGAGCGCGCCGGCACCGGTCTTGCCGCGAGAGCCTGCGACAACCAGGCAGTGGCCGAAGACCCCCTTGTGGGCCTGCCGGTCCCTGGGGCGCAGCAGTGGTCGGATGCTGTCGGCGGTGATGAATTCGTATCCATCGACGTTTTCCACTATCGTTGCCGGTATGCCGATGTCGGCCACCACCAGGCGGCCGGTATGGTCGGCGCCAGGGTAAAGGACATGGCCCACTTTGGCGGCGGCAAAGGTCACGGTGACGGTTGCCCGCACCGCGCAGCCCATCACCCGGCCGGAACTGCCGTGGATGCCGGAAGGTATGTCTACTGCCACTACCGGACGACCGGCGGCGTTGATCAGTTCCACCGCCTCCCGGTAGATACCGCTGACATCACTGTTCAGTCCGGTCCCCAGCAAGGCGTCAACGACGACGTCAGCCTGGCGGATCTCATCCTGATGCCGATCCGCCAGTTGTTCGGTAACGGTACAGTAGGAAATGACGGTTGGGGACAACTGCTCGAGATTTATGGCCGCATCCCCCTCGATCCGGTCCCTGTCCGTCAGGATGCAGACGCGGACCTGCCAGCCGCTTTGCAGCAACAGGCGCGCAATCACATAGCCGTCGCCGCCGTTATTGCCCCTTCCTGCGAAGATGAAAGCGCGCTTGCCCCCGCTATTGCCGAAATCATTGATGATTGCCTCCATGCAGGCGTGGCCGGCATGCTCCATCAATTGCAACCCGGGTATGTTATATTTCTGGATGGTCTGCCGATCCAGTTCCTGCATAGTCTGCGCAGAGATGACCTTCATGGTGCCTCCAACACTACCATGGCAACTGCCTGTCCGCCGTCATGGGACAGGGATAGAAAGACCGCGCCCAAACCCTGCTTCTCGAAAAGCTCCCTGGCCCTCCCCGAGAGCCGTAATTCCGGTTTGCCGAATTCGTTGTTGACAACCTCCATGTCGTGCCAGGAGATGCCGTCGCGCAGACCGCTGCCCAAGGCCTTAAGAAAGGCCTCCTTGGCTGCAAAACGGGCTGCGTAACACGAGGCGGCATCCTTGCGGGCGCTGCACCGGTCGCGCTCCTCCTGGTTGAAGAGCCGTACGATGAGCGCCTGGTTGCCCTCGTCCAGGAAACGTCTGAACCTGGCGGTGTCTACCGTATCGATGCCGATGCCGGAGATCATGAGTACTTGATCAACTCCACCATGTCGCGCACGGCACGGTCAAGGCCGACCAGCACGGCGCGGGAGATGATGGAGTGGCCGATGTTGTATTCCTCGATACCGCCCAGGGCGGCAATTGCCTTTATGTTGACGTAGTTGAGCCCGTGCCCGGCATTGACCCCCAATCCGACCTTGCGGGCCAGCTTGATGGCCGTGTCGATCGCCTCCAGCTCCTTCTCCCGGCCGGACCAGTCCCTGGCGTCGGCATAGGCGCCTGTATGGATCTCTATGTATTCGGCGCCGCTCTTGTTGGCGGCCTTGATCTGTTCCTGGTTCGGATCGACGAAGAGGCTGACTATGATGCCGTTGTCGCGAAGACGCTTGGTGGCCTCGGTGATGGATTTGAGGTTGAGGATGACATCCAGGCCCCCCTCTGTGGTCAGCTCCTTGCGTTTTTCAGGCACAAGGGTTACCTGTTCCGGTTTTACCCTCATGGCTATGCGCACCATTTCCTGTGTAGCAGCCATCTCCAGGTTCAGCCTGGTTTTCACGGTCTGGCGCAGTATTTCCAGGTCGCGGTCCTGAATGTGGCGGCGGTCCTCCCGCAGGTGGATGGTGATCCCCTCGGCTCCCGCCAACTCACCCATGGCCGCGGCCGCCACCGGATCCGGTTCCACCCCGCCGCGGGCTTGGCGCAAGGTTGCGATGTGATCGACATTCAATCCCAGTTTTGCCACTTACAACCTCCTGAAACAGTCACAAGACAAATCAAAGAACATAATGTTATTACCCGCCAATGTGTATCTTCACCATCTCGGCTATCTCGTTGGCCCATGTGGTGATCTCGTACTTGTCCTGCCCTTCTATCATAACGCGCAGGAGCGGTTCGGTGCCGGAATAACGAATCAGCACGCGCCCCTCGTTGCCCAGCTTCTTCTCCACGTCTCCGACCCTCGCGGCAATCTCGGGAATGCTCAGGATATCCCTTTTTTCGGCGACCCTTGCGTTGACTAGCACCTGGGGGAGGGCGATCATCACTTTGGCCAGTTCGGAGAGGGTTTTCTCCTTGCGGCGCATGACCGCCAGAAGCTGAAGGGCCGAGAGGATACCGTCGCCGGTCGTGCTGTGGTCAAGAAAGATCATGTGCCCGGACTGTTCACCCCCTAGATTATAGCCTCCCTTGCGCATCTCCTCCACCACATAACGGTCGCCTACGGCCGTCTTGACAACCGTGCCCCCCGATTTTCTGACGGCAATGTCCAGTCCCATGTTGCTCATGACGGTGGCCACCAGGGTCTCCTTTTTCAGGATGCCGCGGTGCAGCATGTCGGTGGCGCAGATCGCCATGATGTGGTCGCCGTCCACCTCGTTGCCGAATTCATCGCAGACGATTACCCGGTCGGCATCACCGTCAAGGGCAATACCTATGTCTGCTCGATGTTCCTTGACGGCCTTGCTGATAACCTCTGGGTGAAGCGAGCCGCACCCGGCGTTTATATTGGTGCCGTTTGGTTTGACCCCCAAGGGTATCACCTCGGCCCCCAACTCCTCGAAGACCGCCGGCGCAACCTTGTATGCGGCGCCGTTGGCGCAATCCAGGACGATCTTCAGGCCGGACAGGTCCATCTCCTGGGGAAAGGTGTTTTTCAGGAAGACGATGTATCGGCCGGCGGCGTCGTCGATGCGGAAGGCCTTGCCAACTTCGGTTGCGGTTGGTCGCAGGGAATCGATGTGATTCGTTTCGATCAGGTTCTCGATCCTAAGTTCGATCTCATCGGGAAGCTTGAAGCCGTCGGCGGAGAAAAACTTGATGCCGTTGTCCTGAAAGGCGTTGTGCGATGCTGATATGACCACGCCGGCATCGGCCCGCATGGAAGAGGTGATATTGGCAATACCCGGCGTGGGAAGAGGCCCAACCACGAGCACATCGACCCCCATGGAGCAGATGCCGGCAACCAACGCATTTTCCAGCATATAGCCGGAAAGGCGCGTGTCCTTGCCGATGACGATGCGATGCCTCCGTTTGCTGGCGCTTTTGAAAATGTAGGCCGCAGCCCGGCCTAATTGCATTGCCATCTCGGAGGTCATGGGATAGACGTTGGCAACGCCGCGGACGCCATCGGTTCCAAAGAGTTTTTTCACTGTATTTGGGCTCCTTTATCGGTAGTTTTCTGTTCCATGGTAAGTTCGACCTCCAACGTTGCCGGCGAGATGCGGGTTACCTTGATCCCCTCAGGCAACTTCAGGTCGGTTTCAAGATGTGTAAAAAGCGTTTTTCCCTGTTTTGCGTCCTGGAGGCTGAGGGTGAGCTTGGAATTGGCGCGTCGCGCTCCGTCGATCAGGATGGCCGGCCCGGCCAGGCTAAAATGCACCTCGCCGGGCAGTGGCCCAGCAACCGAGTAGCCGGGCGGGGTGTTGCGCAACTCCACTGGCAGAACCAGTTCGTAATGCATTTCCCGCGAAAGCGATGAAAAGCACCAAATGCAGATCGCCAGCATGAGGCTCAAGAGCTTGAGGCACCAGTTCCTTTTGCAGATGCGTTTGACGGCGACAAAATTCCAGGTCGTCATGGCGTTACGCCTCTCCGGCTGCAGCAGGCTTGCCGAGGCGTCTGAAATCCAGGGATTTCCTCAGCATGCGCCGTATTTCCGGCTGCTCCAGATCGTAATAGATTTTACCGTCATACACCAGCGAGATATTGCCGGTTTCCTCCGAGACCACCATGACCAGGGCATCCACAAGCTCGGATAATCCAAGCGCTGCCCGGTGCCGCGTGCCGAAGCTCTTGGCTATGTCGGGGTTCTTGGACAGGGGTAGCAGGCACCCTGCCTTGGTGAGTTTACCGTTATGGATGATTACTGCGCCGTCATGGATCGGGGAGTAAGGGAGAAAGATGGAATTGAGCAGTTCGCTCGTCACCTTGGCGTCGATCTCGGTACCGACCTCGACCAGATGTTCTATGGGAAGCCGACGCACAATAACGATCAAAGCCCCGATCCTTTTATTCGACATCTCTCCGACCGCCCTGACCAGCTCCTCGATGGTCTCGGTCACTTCGTCCTGGGTGTGGGAGACGGATGTACGGCGCCCCAGGGAGAGTATAGCCCGGCGGATATCTCCTTGAAAGATTATGGCCAAAATGATCAGGGCCGATGAAAGTATGGTGCGCAAAAGCCATGTGATGGAGGAAAATCCGGAAAGTTGCGCAAAATAGAAACAGGCGAATAACAGCAGTAAAAAGATCAGAACACTGGTCGCTGCGTCTTTTTTGAGGATAAGGGAAAAATGGTAAACAAGGACCGCAACGATAAGTATATCGCAGATGTTGAGCAGGGTGCTGTTGTCGAGCAATCCGGGCATTTATTCCCTCTGGGGGCGGCTCGTTTGACCAGCCGGAGCAGACAGTTCATTCAGCCGTTGACAATGGCATGGGCCATGTCGGCAGCTTCGCGCATCGCGCGGACATCGTGCACCCGCAGGACGTTGGCGCCGTTGGCGACGGCCAGGGCAATGGTCGCGGCTGTGCCGAACATGCGTTCGTCGGTTACCAGCCCCAGTGTCTTTCCGATGAATGACTTTCTGGATGTCCCTACCAAAAGCGGCAGGCCGAGGCTGGTGAACTCGCGCAGCCTCCGCAGGATCTCGAGGTTGGCGGTAGCGTCTTTGGCAAAACCTATGCCTGGGTCGATGACGATCCGCTCACGTTCCACCCCAGCTGAAACAGCGCTGTCCAGCGAAAAACGGAGCCCGGCAATGATATCGCCGAGCAGATCCTCGTAAACGGTATTGGACTGCATCCTGTCGGGCGTGCCGCGGGTATGCATCAGGACGACGCCTGCGCCGCTTTCTGCCGCTACCTGAGCCATGGCGGGATCGAACCCGAATCCGCTGATGTCGTTGATGATCCCGGCCCCGGCTGCGAGCGCCCCCTGGGCCACATCACTCTTCCAGGTATCCACCGAAATGGGGCAGGTAAGTCTTCCCGCAAGCTGCTCGATAACCGGAGAGATCCGGCGCAGCTCTTCGGAAACCGGGACCTGTGGAGCCCCCGGGCGAGTGCTTTCCCCGCCGATGTCAATGATGTCGGCCCCTTCGGCCTCCATCTCCAAGGCACGTTCCGCTGCTTTGTTCGGATCTAAAAACCTGCCGCCGTCTGAGAAGGAATCTGGAGTTACGTTGAGGATGCCCATGATGAGCGGGCGGTCAAGCGACAAGTCGTGGTGCGCAGTCTTCCATACTCTGGAAACTTGAGAAACGTTGGCCAGGAGGGCTCTCAACCCACCCGCCAGATCGGCAAGGCCAAACGGTTGATGGGCAAGTTTCTCGCAGAGCCGCCCGAGCTGTTTATCCGTACCCATCAGGATGACGTCTGTGGTGTCGATACTGCATGCCACGGTACCGCGGGCGACCGCGGCATCTCCACCCAGCCCCATCATCTCCTGTTTCAGGATGTTGGCCTGACGGCAGAGGAGTTGGTTCAAGTGTACGCAGCGGGTAAGCATCTTGGGAGACATCATGCCGATGCCGCGCGGGTCAACGCCTATCCTCGCCAGTTCCCGCTCGGCATCCTCCCGGGAGGCAATAGCAAGCAGTCTGGCCGGGAAGGCGTTCATATCAAGCCTTGACGTCAGTATGCTGTTTTGCCTGGATCGCTTCCTCTTCCGCGGTCTGTTTCCCGTTGTGGCCATAGACCGGCTCACCGGCGGCGATTATCTCGTCAACCTCGGCCCCGGTGAGATTTTCTTTTTCAATCAGGCATTCGGAGAGGTTGTGCAGGTTCTGGATGTTTTCCTTGAGCAGGCTCAGGGCGCGCGCATAGCTATCATCGACAATCCGCCTGATCTCTGTGTCGATCTCCACGGCGGTGGCTTCGCTGTAATTCTTGTGGGTCGCCATTTCCCGGCCAAGGAAGATCTGCTCGTCCTTCTTGCCAAAGGACAAAGGCCCCATCTTGTCGCTCATGCCCCACTCGCAGACCATCTTGCGGGCCATTTCGGTGGCCTGTTCGATGTCGTTGCCAGCTCCGGTAGTAAAGGTGCTGAAGATGAGATCCTCGGCCGCGCGACCCCCCATCAGCACGGCAATCCGGCCCAGGAGAGCTTCCCGTGAGTAGCTGTGCTTGTCCTCTATGGGGAGTTGCATGGTCACGCCCAGGGCACGGCCGCGAGGGATGATGGAAACCTTGTGGACCGGGTCGGTGCCGGGGACCAGCTTGGCGACCAGGGTGTGTCCGGCTTCATGGTAGGCAGTGCTCTTTTTCTCCTCGTCGGAAATGACCATGCTGCGGCGTTCCACGCCCATCAGGACCTTGTCCTTGGCGCTGTCGAAATCGATGGATTCCACAACGGTCTTGTCCACCCGAGCCGCAAGGAGCGCCGCTTCGTTGACCACGTTGGCCAGGTCTGCTCCCGAAAAACCGGGAGTTCCGCGGGCGATGACCGCCAGATCCACATCAGGGGAGAGCGGCACCTTTTTGGCATGCACCTTGAGGATCATCTCACGCCCCTTAACGTCGGGACGCGGCACCACCACCTGGCGATCGAACCGGCCGGGCCGCAAAAGCGCCGGGTCCAGAACGTCGGGCCTGTTGGTGGCGGCGATCAGGATGACGCCCTCATTGGATTCGAAGCCGTCCATCTCCACCAGCAACTGGTTGAGGGTCTGCTCTCGTTCGTCGTGTCCGCCACCCAACCCTGCTCCGCGGTGACGTCCCACGGCGTCGATCTCATCGATGAAGATGATGCAGGGGGCGCTCTTCTTGCCTTGCAGGAACAGGTCCCGCACCCGGCTGGCGCCGACGCCGACAAACATCTCCACAAAGTCGGATCCGGATATGGAGAAGAAAGGCACCCCGGCCTCGCCGGCGATGGCCCTGGCCAAAAGGGTCTTGCCTGTGCCCGGAGGCCCCATCAAAAGGACCCCTTTCGGGATTCTCCCCCCCAGCTTGGTGAACTTCTTCGGGTCCTTCAGGAAGGCGATGATCTCGTTCAGTTCTTCCTTGGCCTCTTCTATGCCGGCCACATCCTCGAAAGTGATCTTGCCCTGGGCCTCGGTCAAAAGCTTTGCGCGGCTTTTGCCGAAGGACATCGCCTTACCGCCGCCGACCTGCATCTGGCGCATGAAAAAGATCCAGATGCCCACCAGCAGCAGCAGCGGGAACCAGGAGATGAAGATCGAGAACCAGGAGAATTTCTCCTCTTCAGGTTTGGCATTAATGATGATTTTCTTATCCAGGAGTTTTTCGGTCAGGTCGGCATCGGAGTATGGTTTGTAGGTGCGGAACTCCTTGCCGTCCTTGCCCTCGAATTTACCGGTGATGTCATTGCCCTGAATGGTGACTGATGCGACCTTGCCGGCATCCACCTGGGCAATGAAATCGCTGAAATTGATCTTTTCCGCCGTGGGGCGCGGCTTGTTGAACATGTTGAAGAGCAGGATCATCATCAGGCTGATGACGAGCCAAAGTGCTAGATTTTTATAGAATTGGTTCACGGTTTACCCCTGTAAGAATATGTGAATTGTTTTCATGTAAATTTCTATTAATTACCATAAAGAGTGCTCATTTACAAGTTCAATCGGCTGAAGATATGTGTTTTTACGGCTCTCAAGATTAGCAACAAAGGGTCGGGAAGGCTGTGCCGTCATGTTTTCGAGAAGACCGCCTTGATGGCCAGGCCGGATGTGTCGTCAACGCGGCCAAGCTGCGAGGCGCGCAGGCCGCAGACCCAGAGCAGCGTATCGCCGCAGAAGAGCAGGGGGGTGTTGCGACGTTGGGAAATGGGGACCTTGGCGTCGATGAAAAGCTCCTTGACCTTTTTGCTGCCGGTCATGCCGAAGGGCACAATGCGGTCGCCGTTTTGGAACATGCGCACATGCCATGGAAACGGGTTGCAATCTGGGTTGAAGAGGGCGGTATCGGACGCGAACGGCTCGGCAGCGGCTGTTGCGGGAACAGAGGTCAGGGTGAGGCATGTGCCTCCTGGGAGCTGGTAAGAGCCGGTTCCCGCGATAGCCAAACTACCCGTGGCCAGCGGCAGAGGCGTAACCGTGCGCCGCAGCACAAGGGAATCGTATTCGCGGAGCGCGGTAATGCGCTGTGGCAGGGTCAGGGCCGCATTTGGACGAGGGGACTCCAGAAGATGTTCCATGGCAGCAATGTGCCGGCCAGTGAAATGGTCCAGGTTGCCGGCCAAACGTTCCAGCAGAAGGCGGAGACACCTTCTGCGCAGTGCAGGCGGCTGTTCCGACAGGTGGCTGACGGAGCAGGCAAACATATCGCCGTCCTTGGTGCAGGCCCGGTCAACGGCCTCCTTCGCAAGCTGGTTCAGGAGCTCGTGTTCGTCCGACAATACGGCGGCGGTAGCGGCCAGGCGTTCCCTGATGGCGGGGTTGTACTGCTCCATCATGGGCAATAACTCATGGCGGATGCGGTTGCGCAAAAACGCGGTGTCCTGATTGCTTGAGTCTTCCCGCCACGCCAACCCTCGCTCCGCCAGGTAGGCCGCCAATTCGGCCCTGGAGACCCCCAGCAGGGGGCGGATGAATCCCCGGCCGTTCCGGTAGGACATGCCGGCCAGTCCTCCGGGACCGGTGCCCCGCAGTAGCCGCATCAAAACAGTCTCGCCCTGATCGTCCGCATGGTGCGCCAGGGCCACCGCCGTTGCGTGCCACGAATCGCGCAGTTCGGAGAGAAAACCGATGCGTGCCCGCCGGCCGGCATCTTCCAGATTGAGCCGCTCACTCCTGGAAAGCTCTTTCACATCGACGCGACGACATTCCAGGGGAATACGGTATTGTTCTGCAAGAAAACGGACGAACTCCTCGTCGCGATCCGATTCCGGGCCGCGCAGGCAATGGTTCAGGTGGGCCGCCACGAGACGCGGCGAAAATCCGGGCAGTCGGAAGAGCAGGTCGAGCAAGGCGGTTGAATCGGCACCGCCCGAGAGTGCCACAATGATGGTGTCGCCCGGCGCAAAGAGCCTTTGCTCGCGGATGATGCCAGCGAGGCGTGTTGGGAGGGTCGTGGAAATGGTGGTCACTTTTTCTCGATCTGGGCGATGATGTCGGGGATGATCTGCTGCATGGCGTTCTGCAGGGACTGGAGCATGATCTTCTCCTTGGTCTCACTTGAATCGGTAAGCAAGGTGCTGTTGTCGCTGGTTGTCACCGTGAAGGTCTTCACCTTGGCGCCGTTCAGGAATACATTGACGTTGAATGTGAGTTCATGCTTGATCTGGTCGCTGGCCAGGCCCTCGTTAACCTCCATGGATACCTTGATATCGGTAATGAGGAGGCCCCGAGAAACTGTTGCGGGAAGGGACGGGGCAGAGGTTGCGGCAAAGCCGGCGTGCTTCAGTTTCAGCGCCAAGGCGTCGGATATCCATTCGCCCAGGCTGCGGTCGGAGAGAAGATCGGCCTGGTGCACGCCGTGGACATTGTTGATGGAGCCGATGATCCACTCACCCTTGCTGTTTTGCACGGACGAAGGGGGGTCTACTCTTGACACAACAATCTCTCCTTCGTGTCTGCCGAAGGCGCTGTCCGCCGGCGCGTAGTTCAGGAAGATCTTCTGATCGACCGTGGCGCAGCCGGGCAGAAGCGACAAAATCATTATGAGTCCCAGGAGCGGCAGGAAAGGGAAGCGTGGATTCATGCTTAATCACCTCGTGGTTGATAAACTGACAATGTGCGGCTATGCCTAGTCTTCAAAGTTATACATAATTTTACCGTAAATTATAAACTTGTCCTACATCTCACAATGTTTGCATAAAGGCAATTTATCAATACATTCAAATGCCATTTTTCTAAAGTGCGCATAGTTCTTATTTGCCCATTCTTCAAATATATTGCTTCTCGCATCTAATTTGCCTAGTATATATTGTTTATGTAATTCCAGGTCAGGATGAATATTGCAACATGGCAATAAAGTTCCATCATATTCAATGTGCATGGAGCTGAACGGGTATATGCAACGCTCTGTTCTCATAAATCCATCATTATTGAGATATCCTCCCCTGTCAAATCCATAAATAGCCCCATTTTCCTTTTTATTCAAAAAATCTATAACCTGATAATTTAATATCATATCACCAAAGTTAGCTACTGCATGAAATGAGCATTCCTGTTCTACATAATTAACATCTACAGATAACTTATTTACTTTATTAAGCAACAAAATTTTTAAATCATCAAATTTAATATTTGCGTTATCATAATGAATAGTTGCAATTATGACATTAACGCCTATATCTCTAAGAGTATATAACAATTCAGTATCTAGATAGTCTCCATTAGTAAAAAGATGAATTTTGGCATTTGGTAAATACGATCTTATTTTAACAAGTCTTAATAGTGCATAAGATACATCTGATAACGGTTCATTATATCTATGTACTGTTATTTTGCCGGAGTAGTCAATTGATTTTAGTTGACTTAATATGTTGTAAAATAAGTTATCATTCATTTTGATATGTTCAGAATGTCTATCCACAACATTATTTGGACAGTAGATGCAGCGTCTATTGCAATAACTGGATATAGCAAACTCTATGTGCCGTATAGACTTCTTAAACAAATAAATTGCCACTTCATTAGATAAATTTGAAACAAAGTGCTCAGGGTGCGCACTTACTTTAGAAGAGTTAGTCATTTAATTCCCTTGCGAGTATTTTGTTAATTTCTCTGGGTAAAATTTCCCGAAGCTTGCTTCGATGAGAGGGAAATGCTCATACACGAACTTGCCCGGCCGCACTGGTGACCCTTGTGGACGTTTTGAACAGAGGGACTTCTTCGCAGTTCCCTAGTCGGCAGGAAGATTAAAAAGAGAGATCGCGAATTGGTCGGGCGCCCCTTTGAAAGCTAAGGCCTTGACCTCAAGATTCCCAACCTCTGTGTATATATTGGTAAAGCCTGCCTTCAGCAAAGCTTTGAATAGAGATTTCTCGGTAAAACCGGTTTTATGAGCAAAAAATTCTTGTCCGCTGCGTTCGATCTCTGCCGCATAACCATACATAACGTCCAGAACCATGATCGGCCCTGCCGGCGATTGGTACAGCACATCATCGATATCCAAGCCGCGCTCTATGGTAGTACGCATCAACCCCTGGATATCCGGCACATGGATGCTGGCAAACCCGCCCTCCTTCAGGACGTGCAGAAATCCTTTCAGCACTTCCTGCACTTCATGCCGGTAGTAATGCTCCAGGTTATGGGAACAATAAATCGCATCGAACTTCATGGCTTCAAAGGTTGCGAGCTTCCGCGCATCGTAGACAATATCAGGGGAGCGGCTCGGGTCGATATCGAGCAAAAAGTGCTCGAACTCAGCGAACTCAGTTGGCAACGGAATTTCCTTGTTGTTACCACCCACATTTAATACAGTTTTCATACGTCTTTCCTTAATCCGTGATCAACAGTTTCCCATATATGTATCTGTTACCTACAGGATATACAACATACGCTCCATGTTTTAAGAGCAGGGTCAGTTTGCGGGGTGCACGGCTTGGTCAGCGGTCCCGGCGGACGAACATGCTGAGAAGAAAACTGAACAGGCTGAAGAGCAGCGCCGCCACGAAGGCGGCGGCAAAGCCGGATACGTGGAAGCCGTGAACCAGCTTTGCGGCCAGGTAAAACATCAGCCCATTGATGACCAGGGTAAAAAGCCCCAGTGTCAGAACGGTTACCGGGAGGGTCAAAAGGAGGATGACCGGCCGCAGGAAGGCATTAAGTAATCCAATCACCAACGCACCAGCCAAGAGATCCTGGAAGCGGTCGATCTGGATGCCGGGGACCAGTCTCATAACAAGGAAGAGGGCAAAGGAGTTCAATGCCCAGGTGAGGATAAGGCGTGTCATGGTTCCTCCCAAGAGACTCTTGCAAAACTTTTGTAGTCCATACCTGTCAACTGACAGAAGCAGATTGTTTATGATTCTTTTCGCGCATGGCCTTCATGGCGATGCCCATCATTCTCGCCCTCGCAACCAATCCGCCTTCAAAACTCAATGTCGCCAATCGTCTGTAGTCTTCGTCTGAAATAACCGGTGACGCAATCGCGGCTGTGGAATCCTCCTCAATTACTCCTCTGACAAGTTCCGCCCCTGCTTTCCTGATTGCTTTCATTTTGCCGTCAAAAAGCCCCGGAATATTGGCTGCGCCTGCGGCTGAAACAAGCAATTCACCCGCCCACACCCAGTCCATGTGTTCGCAGATCTTTCTGAAGTGCTGCCGCAGTATGTCGAAATTGCTCATCTCAGGAAATCCGCACGAAGAAATGAGGACCGACTTCGGATGCCGCCCGAATCGTTTGGGGTGTTCAGTTTCGCCTCGTGACGACATTCTCTGTGCCGGCTCTAAAATTACAAAGAATCGATCAATGACGTTTTTGACCGTGCTGGGCAGGTCAAATACATATAGCGGAGATGCCAGCAGTAAGTAGTCGGCTCGCTTATAGACTTCGAGAATATGACCAAAATCGTCCCTATGAATGCACATACCGGGGGTTTTCCTGTTCCAACAGGAATAGCAACTACTGCATGGTTCAATATCCATCTTGTGAGGATAGAACTTATGCACTTCAAGATTCGGGCCCATTCCCTCAATGCACAAATCGAGCATCTTTTCTGTAAACGATGGCTTCCTCAGGGAACCAGATATTGCCAAAACGACATCACACATGCGATACCTCGTTAAAGTCCCTCCACTCTCAGCTGCCAAATTATGTCATTGACCAGTTCGCGCGCACGAACGATCACATCAATTGCAACACTGCAAGATGCGCCCGCACCGATGTGGACCATCGTATCTGGAATAAGACAGGCTTTGTGCATGACTGCCAGTTGCGAAGTCTACGTTTTGTGTCATCTCACATCCCCAGAATATCGGCCATGTGCACCACGTCATGGTTCAGCTTTTTCTGCCCCCCCTTGACAACCATCTCAAGCAGCGTAGTGGTCAGCGAGTTGGCCGACAGGCCGAGCATGACCCCCTTGGTCCCGGCGAGCAACATTTCAACCGCTTTCAGGCCGAAGCGGCTTCCCAGCAGACGATCGAAGACCGTGGGCGCTCCGCCCCTCTGGTAGTGCCCCAGTACCGTAACACGGGTCTCGAAGCCCGCGCAATCCTTGATGCTGTCGGCGATCTCCTGGGCATGCCCGGCCCCTTCGGCCATGATGATCAAGGCATTGGTCCGCCCCTCCTCGTAACGACGACGCAACTGGTGGCACATCTCCGTCAGGTCCAATTCAACCTCCGGCACAATGGCGAATTCCGCGCCGGTGGCGATGGCCGAAGTGGAGGCCAGGTAGCCGGAGTTGCGCCCCATTACCTCGACGATGAAAGCCCGGTCGTGGGAACTGGCGGTATCCTTGATGCAGTCCACGGCGTAAAGGATGTTGTTCAGCGCCGTATCCACCCCCAACGCCATATCGGTATATGGGATATCGTTATCGATACTGGCCGGGATGCCGATCACCGGAAAACCCATCATGTCCAGGGCGTGTGCGCCGTTAAGTGAGCCGTCGCCGCCGATGACGATCAGCCCTTCAACCTTTTCCTTCAACAGGTTGTCCAGCGCCTTGCGGCGGCCCTCCTCGCTGCGGAACTCCAGAGAACGGGCCGACTGCAGGAAAGTGCCGCCCCGCTGGAGCACCCCGGAAACGGCCCTGCTCGTCAGAACCAGATAGTCGTTTTTCAGCAGTCCGGCAAATCCCTTGCGGTAACCTATCATCTCAACGTCATTGGCGATGGCGGTGCGTGCGGCTGCGCGGATAACAGCGTTCATGCCGGAACAGTCGCCGCCGCTGGTAAGAATAGCAAGTCGTTTCATGGTCGGAAGATCTCCTTGATTGTCTTCACCCCTCTGGCATTGGGGCTAATGTGTTTAAGTTTTTTTCTTCCTGGCGCGAAGCCACTCCATCCGCTCCAGGATGTTCTTTTCATAGCCTTGCCCCTTGGGCTCGTAGAACTTTCTCCCTAAGAGCTTCTCCGGCAGGCATTCCTGTCCGGCATACCCCTCTTCGCTGTCGTGGTCGTAGAGATACCCCTTGTGGTACCCCAACTCCTTCATCAGCCTGGTTGGGGCATTGCGGATGTGCAGGGGGACGGAGAGGGCGCCGCTCTTTCTTACCTCGGACAAGGCGGCGTCGATGCCGGCGTAGGAGGCGTTTGACTTGGGGGCCGTTGCCAGGTAGGTGACCGCCTGTCCCAAGAGAATGCGCCCTTCGGGCAGACCAACGAACTGGAAGCCCTGAAGGGCCGACACCACCACCTGCAGAGCCCGCGGGTCGGCGTTGCCGATGTCCTCCGAAGCCAGGATGATCATGCGCCGCAGAATGAAGAGCGGATCCTCGCCAGCCTCCAGCATGCGGGCCAGCCAGTAGAGGGCGGCATCAGGATCGCTGCCGCGCATGGACTTGATAAAGGCCGAGATGACATTGTAATGCTCTTCGCCTCCCTTGTCGTACAAAAGGGCTTTTTTCTGCAAGGCCTCCTGCACGATATCCATGGTAATGGCGTGGTCAGCGGTAAGTCCCGCCGCTACTTCCAGGGTGTTCAAAGCAATGCGGGCGTCGCCCCCGCATTGGTCGGCCAGGAACACCAGCGCATCATCGTCGGCCGTGAGCCCGCGGCTGCCGAGTCCGCGTTCAGTGTCGCTCAGTGCCTGACGCAGGATGGTCCCTACCGTGGCTGCGTCCAGTTGATTGAGGGTGAGTACCCGACAGCGCGAAAGTAGCGGCGCGATCACCTCGAAGGAGGGGTTTTCGGTGGTGGCGCCGATGATGGTGACGACCCCCTTTTCCACATAAGGGAGAAAGGAGTCCTGTTGGGATTTGTTGAAACGGTGGATCTCATCCACGAAGAGGATGGTGCGGATGCCGCGGGCGGCATGCCCCTCCGCTTCACGGAAGATCTCGCGGATCTCCTTGACGCCGGAGAGGATGGCCGAGAAAAAAATGAAATGGGATTTGGTTTCCCTGGCGATGACGTGGGCCAGGGTGGTTTTGCCGCAGCCTGGCGGTCCCCAGAAGATCAACGATGAAAGGTTGTCGGTCTCGATCATCCGCCGCAGGATGCGCCCTTCGCCCAGCAGGTGCTCCTGCCCGGTGAACTCGGCCACGCTGCGGGGTCGCATGCGCTCCGCCAAGGGGGCGTTTGCCGGAACCGGCTGGTTTTGCGGATTGTCGCCGGGGGAGTCCCAAAGGGTAGGTGTCTTCACGGGCCTCACCGGATCAGGGCAGGTCGCGCCGGCTGTGACGGTCGGCCTTCTCTGGCTTGACATCCCAGATATCCCTGGCATATTCGGCGATGGTGCGGTCGCTGGAGAACTTGCCCATGCCCGCCGTGTTGAGGATCGATCTGCGGCTCCATTCATGTGGGTGCCGGTAGAGCCGGTCCACCTCGTCCTGGCAGGCCACATAGGAGGCATAGTCGGCCAGAAGGAGGTAGTTATCATTGCCCAAGAGGTTATCCACTATCGGTTTGAACAGCCCAGGGTCTTCCGGGAAAAAGGAGCCGTTGGCTATCATATCCATGGCCTGCTGCAACTCCGGGTTGCGGTAGCAGTAATCGCCGGGTCGGTACCCGGCACGCTTCAAGCCGTCCACCTGTTCGGCGTTCATGCCGAAGATGAAGATGTTGTCGCGGCCAACCTCCTCCATGATCTCGATATTGGCGCCGTCCAGCGTACCGATGGTCAGGGCGCCGTTTAAGGCGTACTTCATGTTGCCGGTGCCCGACGCCTCGGTCCCTGCGGTGGATATCTGCTCTGACAGGTCGGCTGCCGGAAAGATGATCTCGGCCTGGGATACGTTGTAATTGGCCAAAAATACCACCTTGAGCAGGTCGTGGGCCGCCGGATCGTTGTTGATGACCTCTCCCACGGCATTGATCAGGCGTATGATCAGCTTGGCCATGAAGTAGGAAGGGGCCGCCTTGCCGCTGAAGATAACCGTGCGTGGGGCAATGGTCAGACCCGGATTGGCCTTTATGCGGTTGTAGCGGGTGATGACATGGAGAACGTTGAGCAGTTGCCGCTTGTACTCATGGAGGCGTTTGGTCTGGCAGTCGAACAGGGTGTCGGCAGAGATCCGGATACCGTTAATGCGGTAGATATGGTCTGCCAGCCTATGCTTGTTGGCGCGCTTTACCTCAATCCACTGCTGCTGAAAATCGCGGTCATCCGCCAATGGCCGCAGTTTTTGCAACTCGTCCAGATTGGTGACCCACCCGTCTCCGATCTTGGAAGAGATCAGGTCGGACAGCCAGGGGTTGGCGTACTTGAGCCAGCGCCGCTGGGTGATGCCGTTGGTCTTGTTGTTGAAACGCTCCGGCCAGAGGGCGAAGAAGTCGCAAAACAGGCTGTTCCTCAGGATATCGCTGTGCAGGACCGACACTCCGTTGATGGAGTGGCTGCCGACAATGGCAAGGTGGGCCATGCGGATATACTTTTCCCCATCTTCCTCCACAATAGACATGCGACGTAACAGGTCGCCGTCTTCAGGGAAACGGGCGGCCACCGATTTGAGGAAAAGATCGTTGATCCGATAGATGATCTGCAGGTGGCGCGGCAGGATGTTCCCCAGCATGCGCACCGGCCACTTTTCCAGGGCCTCGGGCAAAATGGTGTGGTTGGTGTAGGCAAACGTACGTACGGAGATGTCCCAAGCCGTTTCAAAGGAAAGCTTTTTCTCGTCAAGCAGGATCCGCAACAGCTCCGGGATGGCCAGGGTAGGGTGGGTGTCGTTAAGTTGGATGGCCACCTTTTCGGGCAGCAGCAGGAGATCGTCGTGTTTCTTGGCAAAGCGGTAAAAGATATCCTGCACTGTGGCCGAGGCAAGGAAGTACTCCTGACGCAGGCGCAACTCCTTGCCCTCGGCCATGTGATCGGCCGGGTAGAGTACTTTTGATATGTTTTCGGTTTTCATCTTGGATTCTACCGCGCCCACGTAATTGCCCTGGTTGAAGGATTCGAGCTCGAATTCGCGCGTCGATTTGGCGCTCCAGAGGCGCATGGTGTTGACCGTCTGGTTGCCGTAACCCGGCACCGGCACGTCGTAGGCCAGGGCCATGACGTCATGAGTATCGGTCCATGCATGGCGTTTTTCACCGTCCGTGTCTCGGTATTCCTCTACCCGGCCTTCGTAGCGGATCTTGTGCAGATGTTCCTGCCGGCTGAATTCCCAGGGGTTTTCGTAGCGGAGCCAGTTGTCCGGCACTTCGTGCTGGGCGCCGCCTATGATCTTCTGGTAGAACATGCCGTATTCATAGCGGATGCCGTAGCCATAGGCCGGCAGACTCATGGTGGCCATGGAGTCGAGGAAACAGGCTGCAAGCCGCCCAAGGCCGCCGTTGCCCAGTCCCGCGTCCCACTCGGTCTCGGCGATGTCCTTCAGGTCGATCCCCATCTCCATGAGGGCGTTTTGCCACTCCTCCATGACCCCGAGGTTGATCAGGCTGTTGCCCAGGGTGCGTCCAACCAGGAATTCCATGGAGATGTAGTAGACCCTCTTGGCGTCATTGATGTAATAGGTTTGCTGGGTATCGAGCCAGCGTTCCGCCAGCATGTCCCGTACGGCAAAGGCCAGCGCCAGGTATAGATCGGCCGTGGTTGCGGAGTACTTGTCCTTGACCAGTGTGTAATGAAGATGCTGCATGAACGAACGCTGCAGATCGGATGCGGTCGGCTTTGGCGAAGAATCGGAAGCGCTGTTCATCATGGGGCAAACCTCGGTATTCGTGTAAGGGAAAGGGCGCGACGTAGTATAGCATTCTAAACGTCTAATGCAACACCCATGGCGCGATCATCATAAACAGGTTGTTTAAAATCTTCTGCGGGGCCGTTTTGCGCGCTTCAGGCCGCTCGTCAAAGAGGCATGCCCTGTTGATGCGTTTCATTCCTCTGCCTCGTTACGTCCTGCATAATGGCCTCCCCATGACGATATTCAACATCCTGTTAAAAAATACCAATTAGTCCTCGGCTTTCCATATTGACACCGGGCGGCATCTATACTATGTTTACATCCTTTATCCGCGCTAAACGGTTGTTTGGCGCCAGGAAAATTCGAATCATCGGGGTTGATTCCATCATGCGCAGCGACACCATAAAACGTGGACTCGAACGAACACCGCACCGGGCGCTTCTCAAGGGAACCGGTGTTCCAGACAGCGCCTTTGAAAAGCCGTTCATCGGCGTGGCAACCAGTTTTACCGACCTGATTCCGGGTCACTCCGGCATGCGAGACCTTGAGCGCTTTATAGAGAAAGGTGTGCATTCCGGCGGGGGCTATGCCTTCTTCTTCGGCATCCCCGGCGTCTGCGACGGTATTGCCATGGGTCATAAGGGGATGCACTACTCTCTGCCGACCCGCGAGCTGATTGCCGACATGGTCGAATCGGTGGCCGAGGCGCACCGGCTGGACGGCCTGGTGCTACTGACTAACTGCGATAAGATCACTCCCGGCATGCTGATGGCTGCCGCCCGGCTGAACATACCCTGCATCGTCGTCACCGCAGGGCCGATGATGAGCGGCCGCGCCCAATCCGGCCGCAAATACTCCTTTGTCACCGACACCTTCGAGGCCATGGCCCGTTACAAGGCCGGCGTGATCGACGACAAGGAACTCAAGGTTTGCGAGGACAACGCCTGCCCCGGCATGGGCTCCTGCCAGGGGTTGTTCACCGCCAATACCATGGCCATCCTGACCGAGACCCTGGGGATGAGCCTGCCGCGCTGCGGCACCGCTCTGGCTGTCTCGGCCCTCAAGCGGCGTATCGCTTTTGCCTCTGGCGAGAAGATAGTCGAATTGGTGCAAAACGATGTCAAGCCCCGTGACATCCTGACCCGCGCGGCCTTTGAAAACGCCATCCGGGTGGATCTGGCCCTCGGGGGGTCCTCCAACACGGTTCTGCACCTTTTGGCCATTGCGCGGGAGGCGGGGGTGGACCTGCCGCTGGAGACCTTCGACATTTTGGCCAAGGATACCCCGCAACTGGCCTCCATGAACCCGGCCGGCGAATATTTCATGGAAGACCTTGACGTCGCCGGCGGCGTCGCCGGCGTTCTCAAACAATTGGGCGACAAGATCAAGGACACCCCTACCTTGTTCGGCCTGACCACCCTCCAGCTGGCGGACAGCATCGCCAACATCGATGAAGAGGTCATCCGTCCGCTCTCGAACCCTATCAAGAAAGAGGGGGGCATCGCCATCCTCTCGGGCAGTCTGGCTCCCAAGGGGGCCGTGGTCAAACAGTCAGGCGTTTCAGCCGCCATGATGCAGTTCGAGGGGACCGCCCGGTGCTTCGATGCCGAGGAACAGGCCATGGCAGCTATCATGGAGGGGAGGATCACATCTGGTGATGTGGTTGTCATCCGTTACGAAGGTCCCAAGGGCGGTCCCGGCATGCGCGAGATGCTGGCCCCCACGGCGGCCATCATGGGTATGGGGTTAGGCGATTCAGTTGCCCTGGTTACCGATGGACGTTTCTCCGGCGGCACTCGTGGACCCTGCATCGGCCATATCTCGCCGGAAGCAGCCGAAGGGGGGCCGATTGCCTTGGTGGAGGAAGGGGACCGTATCCTTCTGGATATACCCAACCGCCGGCTGGACCTGCTGGTGGACGAAGCCACTCTGGCCACACGCAGGGCTCTCTGGAAGGCTCCGGAGGCCAAGATCAAGACCGGTTGGCTGGCGCGCTACGCCAAAGTGGTCACATCGGCCCACACCGGCGCAGTGACTACGGCTGATTAGGAGGTTGTTGAAAAACAGCCATCTTGGCCTTCGTGCTCGAACGCCCTTTAGTGCGGCGTAGCGAGGCTCACGCCTCCTCTGGGCCTTCTGCGGGTGCGTCGATCTGACTATTTTTGAACAACCTCGGTTTTCAACAACCTCTCGCTTAAAGGAGGAACCATGGAAACGCTTTCGCATAAGTTTGTTGTTTCCGCTCCGCATGTCCATGCTTCAGTGACGGCGCGATGACGACAGGTTACGATAGTACGGCACAATTACCGCTTGGCGGTAAGTGACGCTCATTTAAAACATACCAACATCCGAGGTATCACCCATGAAAATGAACGGTGCACGAATATTGCTGGAATGTCTCAAAAAAGAAGGAGTGGATACGATCTTCGGTTATCCGGGAGGAACCGTGATCAACATCTACAACGAACTTTTCGACTTTAAGGATATCCGCCATATCCTGCCGCGCCACGAACAGGCCGGCACCCATGCGGCTGACGGCTATGCCCGCGCCACCGGCAGGGTAGGGGTCGCCATCGCCACCTCCGGGCCCGGCGCCACCAATACCGTGACCGGCATCGCCACAGCCTACATGGACTCGATCCCGATGGTGATCGTAACCGGCCAGGTGCCGACGGCTTTGATCGGCAATGACGCCTTTCAGGAGGTGGACATCATAGGTATCACCCGTTCCTGCACCAAGCACAATTTTCTCGTGCGGGACGTGAAGGACCTGGCCACGATCATGAAAAAGGCTTTCTACATCGCCCGTAGCGGCCGCCCAGGCCCGGTGCTGGTGGACCTCCCCAAGGATGTGCAGATCGCCCAGACCGAATTCGAGTACCCGGATACGGTGGAGATCCGCAGCTATAAACCGAACCTGGAAGGGCATCCCCGCCAGGTGGAAAAAGCGCTGGCCATGCTGCTGGAATCCAGCCGGCCGGTAATCTACGTCGGAGGAGGGGTTGTCCTGGGCAATGCCGCCGATGTATTGACCGACCTGGCCCGCAAACTTTCCGTGCCGGTCACAACAACCCTCATGGGGCTCGGCTCGTTCCCGGAAAACGATCAGCTTGCGCTTGGCATGCTGGGGATGCACGGCTCATACTGCGCAAATATGGCCATGACCAACAGCGACCTGATCATTGCCGTGGGGGCGCGTTTCGATGACCGCGTGACCGGCAAGATTGCCACGTTTGCGCCCAATGCCAAGATCATCCACATCGACGTGGACCCGACCTCCATCAAGAAAAACGTGCGGGTCGATCTGCCGATCGTGGGTGATGTGAGGGACGTGCTGTCCAAGATGATCAAGCTCTTGGACAAGCAGAAGGAAAAGGCTTGTGAACTCAAAGCCGCACTGTCAGCCTGGCATGAGGATATTTCCGGCTGGAAGGCCAAGCATCCCATCGGGTATAAACAGAGTTCGACCGTCATCAAGCCGCAGTTCGTCATCCAGAAACTTCGGGAGCTGTCTGATGATGACGCCATCATTGCCACCGACGTTGGGCAGCACCAGATGTGGACAGCCCAGTTCTTCCAGTTCAACAAGCCGCGCACGCTCCTCTCATCGGGCGGGCTAGGCACCATGGGGTACGGGCTGCCTGCTGCCATGGGGGCCCAGGCCGCCTTTCCCGAACGCCAGGTGATTGCCATCTGCGGCGACGGGGGCGTGCAGATGAACATCCAGGAGATGGCCACGCTGGTACAGAATCGCCTGCCGGTCAAGATCGTGATCCTGAACAACAACTTCCTCGGCATGGTGCGGCAATGGCAGGAGCTTTTCTTCGACAAACGCTACTCCCAGACCTGCATGGAGCTGCCTATCGATTACATCAAACTTGCCGATGCCTTTGGGGCAAAGGGGTTCAGCACCTCCAAGCCGGGCGAGGTGGAGAAGGTCATCAAGCAGGCCTTCAAGGTAAAGGGACCGGTGATCATGGAGTTCAAGATCGCCCGTGAAGAAAAGGTGCTGCCCATGGTTCCGGCCGGGGCTTCGCTGAACGAGATGGTATTGAATGCGTAACCATTAAATTTGCCGCAGTAAAAATACAGAGGTAGATACAAAAGGCATAAAGCCTCTCTTTCTGTGGTTCTGACTCTGTGGCGGAAATAAAGATTGAGACTCTCTGGAGGTTTTCCGTGCAACATACAATTTCGGTGCTGGTTGAAAACGAATTCGGCGTGCTTTCCCGCGTGGCAAGCCTTTTTTCGGGACGAGGCTTCAACATCGACTCCCTGACCGTTGCCCCGACCAACGAAGAAGGGCTTTCACGGATGACCATCGTCACCCGCGGCGACGACCAGATCCTTGAGCAGATCACCAAACAGCTCAACAAGCTTATCGACGTGCTAAAGGTGATCGATTTCAGCGACAACAGCGCCATCGAGCGCGAGATGGTCCTTGTCAAGGTCACGGCCGAAGATGAGAATCGCGCAGAGGTGCTACGGATCGTCGATATCTTCCGCGCCAAGATCATCGATGTCACGCCCAAGTCCTACACCATCGAGGCTACAGGAAGTCCGATCAAGATGGATGCCATTCTGGAACTGCTCCGGCCGCTGGGATTGAAGGAATTGGTGCGTACCGGCGCCGTGGCCATAGGGCGCGGAGCCAAAGGATGGAAGGGATAGGAGCGAAAGTTGCGGGAACATCAGCAATAGGCCGCGCACTTAACGTCTGCGCGGCCTTTTTCGTCAGGCCGGTTGCTGAAAAGACCTCATTTAAACCCCCTAAATTCGGACATGACTCGGGGAGACAGAAAAACCGGAAGTCAGGCAAGAAAACAACGGCACTGATGATGGCTTAGCCTCACAGATGTTTATTCATTTCTCCCTGTGCCTCCGTGTCTCGGCGTCCTTGCGGCGGAGATGCTGTTTTTGAGATTATGATGATGCTTTGTGGTATTATCTACAGGTGGGATGTTCAGCTACAGCCGAGAGGCAGCCATGTCGAAACGAATGAAGATAGCCCTCATTATCTCCGGGGTCGCGGTAGCGATAGTTCTTTTCAGCGTCGCCGTGTTGCCGCTCATCGTCCGCAGCCAGGCGGTCAGCGCCATGGAAGAGGCTACCGGCAGGAAGGCCCGCCTGGAGAAGGTCGGCATCAATCCATTCACCCTTACGGTCACGGTCGAAGGCCTTGCCATCGAGGAGAAGGGGGGCGGCCCCTTCATCTCCATCGGCCGCGTGCGCGCCTCGCTCAGCCCGGCCTCAATCTACAGGCGTGCCCTGATCCTTTCCCAGGTATCCGTTGATGCTCCTTCCCTCTCCTTTGTTCACCTGGGCGCCAACAGCTACAGTTTTAACGACATCATCGAGCGCCAGAAGGCCAAGCCCAAAAAGGAATCCAAAGGAGGAGAATTCCGCTTCTCCATCAACAATATCGTCATTAACGACGGTTCCGTGGATTTTTATGACCGCGCCGTGGCGGGGGAGAGAAAGCACACCGTCCGC
>Ga0316217_10000332_pt1 | contig 69064 bp, 55 predicted proteins | sample 1anoAmetaG_FD_203633 | JGI IMG/M metagenome (GOLD analysis project Ga0316217, IMG submission 203633) | Freshwater microbial communities from Trout Bog Lake, Wisconsin, USA - 1anoA | ecosystem: Environmental > Aquatic > Freshwater > Lake > Hypolimnion/Profundal zone | place: USA: Wisconsin... | reverse complement strand
GTCTTGTAGGTGGCAATGACACGTTACAGACGATCAGTGATTCAATTTCGGCAACCAACCGGTTTTATCGGATTGGATCCTTTTGACAAGACTTTTTAGCCGATACACATAATTGCCGCTGTAAAAATAACGTGATAAAATTGGTGCCGGTGGCGGGACTCGAACCCGCACGACTTTTTATAGTCCCAGGATTTTAAGTCCTGTGCGTCTGCCATTTCGCCACACCGGCAACCTTGATTAACAACGACTTACGATTGAGTTACCACTCCATACTTGACGTTGTGCCACTATTTGTGCCACTGTTATGGCATGAAGGCAAGTGATGCCACTAGCAATGACCAAAATTGTGAAAAGCGCCAAGCTCATGGCGCTACTTTCGCAAAAGTATTGGACGGGCGCAAGCAACCGATTCGTGGACTGTGGATCCGTGGCACGCGCTATTATGCCCGGCTGAATGTTGAGAATCCCCTCACCGGCATTAAAAAGAACCAGCGCGTGCCCTTGGTCACCAAAGAGGGTAAACCGGTGCAAACCGTGGCACAGGCTGTGGCCGAGTTGAATCGGTTGCAGACGCAACGGTCTGACAACACGCTGCCGACGCTGGCACGAACGCCGAAGTTTAACGAATACTCGGCGCGTTATCTGGATTTTATCGGCAGTGGTCAGGGAACCAAAAAGCTGGGAACGGTGGCGAAAGAAAAAGCGCTCCTGAAACGCTGGAATAATTATATCGGCGGGTTGCGTCTCGACCAGATCAAGCGGGTTCACGTCAATCGGTTTATCGAATCTCGCCTCAAGGAAAACGTGTCACCGCGAACCATCAACTTGGATGTGATTGTGCTGCGGGTCGTTTTCAAACGCGCCCTGTCCGATGGATTGATCCAGCGGTTGCCAATGGAAGGGTTACGACCGCTCAAAACCAGCACCAAGAAACGCTCATTGTTCACGGCGGTTGATCTGGACAAACTTTGCAAGGCTGCGTTTGAAACGAAGCAGAATAAACAGGGTGGCGATGTTCCCGTCACTGAAAACGCGCAGGAATTTGTGGATTACATCAGGGTGCTCGCCTATAGCGGCGCACGCCGCAACGAAGCCCTCGGCATACGCTGGGAGGATGTTGATTTTGGAAACAACCAGCTTTTCATTCGCCGACAGATCACGGAACGCGGAATCGAAGACCTCAAGAACCGCGATGCGCGCGTGGTGGATTTCAATCCGAAACTGAAGGCGCACCTTCTGGATTTGAAGGCACGGTCACACGACGCCTCGCAATGGCTTTTCCCATCACCCCAGCGAGGCGAAAAGGACATTCCTGCAAAGACATTTCGTGAATCACTGGTGCTGGTTCGCGAGCGCGCCAAACTGCCAACCTTTGGATTCCACGATTGCCGGCACCATTTTATTTCAATGGGCGTCATGAGTGGCATTGATTTTATGACGATAGCTGCCTGGGTGGGACACAAAGATGGCGGTGTCCTGATTGGAAAGGTTTATGGGCATCTGGCTAACGAGCATCGCAAAGCAATGGCCGGGCGAATGAATTTTGAACCGGTCCAGCAGAAATCAGATAAATCCGCCTGACCTCGCATTTTAATTTTTAGTTGTGCCGGCATAGCAGTTTTCGGTGGTGTTTTATATGAAACGCCATCAACGGAAATGCCAATGCTGTAAATCGTGGTTTGCTACCGATCCCCGCAATCACCATCACCAACGATTCTGCAAGCGGGCACGTTGCCGCAAAGCCAGCAAGATTTTCAGCCATAAACAATGGCTGGCAAAACCAAGAAGTTGGAAATTATGGGGCGGAGTCGCTGAAGTGGAGCGAGTTCGAGCCTGGCGCAAGCTGCATCCGTTCTACTGGAAGCGCACAATTCCCCTTATTTTACCGAAGCCAAATTGCGCTACATAGATTTCATCGTGGCCATTCGCACCCTTCTGCCATCATGGAGCAATGCTTTCCAGCTTTTGGCCGGGAGGAATATCGAACACATGAATTACAACCTCCAGCACGCGCCATGAGCAAGAAGGCGTCGAAACCAAAACAGGAGCACGCTGCCGCCTACGCGCGCAGGTCGTCAAAACATCCGAAGTTTTCGGTTGCCCGGCAGATGACTGTGATCCGCAAGTATGCCAAGCGGCGTGGACTGGAGATTGTAATGAACTATTCGGACGGTGGGAAAGGCGGCGGGAAGGCATGAGCAACGATGTTCCCAATGATCCGTCATCGGCCGACGACAACCCGTTCCAACCCCACCGAAAGCACGGTGCCAACCCCGACGAGTGGTTGAACAGCGCGGCGGTGTATGTGCGGATGTCCACGGAACATCAGCAATATTCCACGAGCAACCAGATGGATGTGATCCGCGAGTATGCCAAAAAACGCGGGCAGGAAATTGTCAAAGAATATTCGGATGACGGGAAAAGTGGTCTAAACATCAAAGGCCGGGGTTCGCTGGAACAAATGATCCGTGATGTGCTTGAGGGCAACGCGCATTACAAATCCATTCTGGTTTATGACGTGAGCCGGTGGGGACGATTTCAGGATGCCGACGAAAGCGCCTATTACGAATACATCTGCAAACAGGCGGGCGTGGCGGTTCACTACTGCGCGGAACAATTTGAAAATGACGGCAGTCCGATCTCCACCATCATCAAGGGAATCAAGCGGACGATGGCGGGCGAATACAGCCGGGAACTTTCGACGAAGGTTTATCAGGGTGCGTGCCGGTTGGTAAAACTCGGTTTTCGGCAGGGCGGCGCGGCAGGCTACGGTTTGCGCCGGGTCTTGGTGGACGCGAACGGCGTGAAAAAGGGTGAGTTGAAAATGGGTGAACAAAAGAGCATCCAGACCGACCGCGTGGTGCTCGTGGCCGGGCCGGACGAGGAGGTTGCCATCGTGCGGCGGATTTACCATGAGTTCGTCACCGACGTGAAATTTGAATCCGAGATTGCCGCCGGATTGAACGCGCAAGGCATCGTGACGGACTACGGGCGAGCTTGGAACCGGGGGACAGTGCATCAAGTTCTGACCAGCGAAAAATACATCGGGAACAACGTCTATTCCCGGACTTCGTGCAAACTGAAAAAGAAGCATGTCAACAATCCGCCGTCCGAATGGGTGCGAGCGAACGGAGCTTTCGCGGGCATCATTGAACCAGAATTATTCTTGAAGGCGCAGGAAATCATCCTGGCTCGCAGCCGGAAATATACCGATGCCGAGATGCTGGAACATCTACGCGCCGTGTTACTAAAACACGGACGCATTTCGGGCATCCTGATTGACGCAGCGGAAAACCTGCCATCGAGCACTGCCTTTAGTCATCGCTTCGGCACACTGATAAACGCCTACCGGATGATCGGCTATAATCCGGGAATTGATTTCAGCTTCATCGAGGAAAATCGGCGGTTGCGGAAACGCCATCCAGAACTGGTGGCGGAGGTCATTCAAAAAATCACGGCGCTGGGAGCGCACGCGGTCTGGAACAAAGAAACCGAATTGCTCGACGTGAACCACGAAATGAGCGTGTCCATCGTGCTCTGTCGGCATACCGAGACCGGCGCGGGTTCCTCGCGCTGGTTGATTCGGCTGGATGCCAGTGCTCGGCCCGACATCACTATCGCCGTGCGCATGGACGCCGCCAACGAAGGCATCCGTGATTATTATGTGCTGCCGGCGATTGACATGACGTGGGAAAACCTGCGCGTGGCCGAGGTCAACGGCATTTATCTGGACACCTACCGCTGCGACACGCTGGATTATTTTTTCGGCATGGCGGAACGCGTGAACCTAGAGGAAACGATATGAATGATGAAGTAATAATGATTCCCATTGCGGAGATTCACGTTTTGAATCCGCGCCACCGCGACCAGAAGAAGTTCGAGGTGATCGTCAACAGCATCAAGACGCTGGGCTTGAAGATGCCGATTACCGTCAGCCTGCGGGCGGAGAACGAACCGGCGGGGCCGAAATATGACCTGGTCTGCGGCCAAGGCCGGATGGAAGCGTTTATCGCGCTGGGCCATCTGGAAATTCCGGCCATCGTGGTGGAAATCTCGAAAGAGGAACGGTTGATCCGCAGTCTGGTGGAGAACATTGCGCGCCGTTATCCCGCGACGATGGATTTAATTCGCGAGATCGAACGGTTGCGCGCCGACGGCTACACCAACCATCATATCAGCGAGAAATTGGATATATCAGACACGATGGTCAGCGGGCTGCTGTCCTTGAAAAAGGCGGGCGAAGGGCGATTGCTCCAGGCGGCGCTCGCCGGAAAAATTCCGCTGTGGGTCGCCATTGGCATTTCCAAAGCGGACACAGCGGAGATGCAGCGCGAACTGCTGAAAGCCTACGAGGGCAAACAACTGAATTATATGTCCCTGCGCATGGTCAGGCGCCTGATCGAAAAACGGCGTTTGCTGGGAAAACAAAATAAAGATGGCCCGCGCAGCAGTCGAACCAGCGCCGAAACAATTGTGGCCAACTTCCGCAAAGAAACTGAACGCCAGAAACTGATGATTAAAAAATCCCGGATTTGCGATGCGCGGCTTTTGAACGTGGTCACGGCCTTTAACAAGCTGGTGGCTGATGAGCATTTCCTGACGCTGCTGCGGGCGGAAACTCTGGAGACGATGCCAAAATTTCTTTGGTCTAAACTAACACCCTCAATAAAACCAACCACATGAGCAACGCAAAAATTGGATTCGTGATGAAAACAATCCGGCTGCTGCTGGAAAACATCCTGCCGGTGAGGCAAATCACCGAAGCGCACAAAAAAGCCAACCGATACGAAACCATCCTGGCCTCCCTCAAAGTCGTGGGATTGGTCGAGCCGCTGGTGGTATTTCCGCAAAAGGGCCAGCCGGGGAAATACATGCTGGTGAACGGACACATGCGCCACTATGCGATGAAGGAATTGGGAATGACCGCCGCCGACTGCATCATCGCCAACGACGACGAAGGGTTCACCTACAATGCGCGCATCAGCCGTCTGCCAGCGATACAGGAACACAAGATGATCTCACGAGCCGTAAAAAACGGTGCGAGCCTGGAACGCATCGCAGCGGCGCTGAACATTTCAACACAGGGGGTGAAAGCTTCGTTGAACCTGTTGGTGGGTATCTGCCATGAAGCCGTGGAGTTGCTGAAAGACAAACCCATTCCGCCCAAATCCCTTCGACTGCTGAAAAAGGTGACGGCCGAGCGGCAGGTTGAAATTGCGCGGCTGATGATTGACGCGAATAATTATCATGCCGGGTATGCCGAGGGGTTGGTCTTGGTCACGCGCAAGGAATTACAGATGGCCTCCGACCAGCCAAAAAAGAAAAAGGGCATGACTGCCGAATCCATTGCCAAAATGGAGCAGGAAATGGAGACGCTGGAAAGCGGCATGAAGACGATCGCGGAAAATTACAAAGAAAACATGTTCACCCTGCAAACCGCCTCCACCTATATCAAAGCCCTGTTGAAAAACACGCGGGTGGCCAAGTATCTGAAGGCGAAGCACGCGGAAATCGCGACAGAATTTCAAAACATGGCGGCGGCGGAGACGTTATAAACTATGGCTCAATAATACTGCCGGATGTAGCTGTAGGCTTTGTCAAAGAGGTCTTGGTCGGTGTGCAATTTGTATTTGAGCAGCGTGCGCCGTAGGGCTTGTTGCACCTCGCGCTCGCCTTGAGATGTGTTTTTCCAGCCGTCGAAGCGCACTTTCTTCACGATGTCGTCTATGTCCGCCACGATGCGCTCGACGATGATATGCGTGTTCTTGTTTTTGGCTTCTTTGAACAACTCCGTGAGCGCTTCCTTGGCGCGGTCACGTTCTTCGACCGGGTCGGCTTGTTTCTCGGCTTTCAGGGTGTCCTGCGCCAGTTCAAGCATTTGTTTCAAAAATTCAACGCTCGTCAGTAAGCCCTGCTCGTGGCGTTCCTTAATTTTTTCCAACCGCTCGCCCAACTCGGTGAACTTGGGGTTGCCGAAATGTTTGCGCAGCCGGGCGATGAGGGTGATTTCGATTTCCTTGCCGCGTTTGGCCGGGTCGTTGCTCTTGAGAAAATCCTCGATGACTTGCGCGTCCATCACCAATGTCTCTATGTCATCGCGCACAGATTCGACGTGGACATTTTCATTGATGAGCTGAATCGTCTTCGCGCCCAGCGCGTGCCAGAGCAATTTTCCGTTGCCGCTCGGCGGTTTTACCGATTCGTAAACCTGCGTCAGCCAGCGATAATCTTTCTGGTAAGCGCCCAGGCACGGATCAGGTGACAGCGCCTCCCAGATGTTGGCAAGCACGGTGTATTCCGCCGCGAACTTGTCGCGCACTTCGTTGTTGGGCAGGTGTTGCTGCGCCGCCATCAAACCCTCGTAGCCGCCCACGGTGCGATCCACGCCGGGGAAAAACGACAGACATTTTTGCATCTTGACCGGCAGCACCTTGCGTAGCTCATCAATGTTGGATACCACCAACCGCACGGATTTCTCGTCAAACGCCAGCGCCTGCGCCACGTCGTCAAAGATGCCGATGTAATCCACAATCAGCCCATGCGTTTTTTCCTGACCGAAAGTGCGGTTTGTTCGGCAGATGGCTTGGAGCAGATTGTGGTCGCGCAACGGCTTGTCCAAATACATCGCCTGCAAAATCGGCGCGTCGAATCCGGTCAGCAACTTGGCCGTGACGATGACGAACTTGAGCGGGTCAGCCGGGTCACGGAAACGGTCGAGCAACTTTTCCTCGGCGTCCTTGTCGCGGCTGTGGGTTTTCCATTCGTCCGGGTCGCCGGGCGCGGCGGAAATGACGATGGCGCTGGCTTCCGCTCCGATCAACTCATCCATCACCGCCTTGTAAAGCACGCAACATTCGCGGTCGAACGTCACCACCTGGGCCTTGAATCCATTCGGCTCAACCTTCGACTGGAAGTGCGTGACGATGTGGTTCACCACGGCGCGGACGCGCTCCGGGTTTTTCACTAGCACGGCCATTTTCGCGGCACGCTTGGCAAGGTCGTCGCGGTCCTGCTCGCTCAAATCGCCGGTGATGGCGCGGTAAGCTTCATCAATCGCCGCCTTGTTGATTTTCAACTTCACCTCCGGCGCTTCAAAATGCAGCGGCAACGTCGCCTTGTCGCGGATGGATTCCTGGAACGAATACCGGCTCATGTAACCGTGGCTGTCCTCGTCCGCGCCGAACGCCCAGAATGTATTCTTATCCGCGCGATTGATGGGTGTGCCGGTAAGTCCGAACAGAAACGCATTTGGCAGCGCCTCGCGCATCTTGCGGCCGAGATCGCCTTCCTGTGTGCGATGAGCCTCGTCCACCATTACAATGATGTTCGACCGTTCGTTCAACTTGCCGCCCGCCTCGCCGAACTTGTGAATCGTGGTGATGAGCACCTTCCGCACGTCCTGCGCCAGCAATGTCTGCAACTCCTGCCGCGTCGCCACGCCGACCATGTTCGGCACATCCGCCGCGTTGAATGTAGCGGTGATTTGCGTATCAAGGTCAATGCGATCCACCACGATGATGACCGTGGGATTGCCGAGCTTGGGATGCAGCCGCAGCTTTTGCGCGGCGAAGACCATGAGCAGTGACTTGCCGCTGCCCTGAAAATGCCAGATGAGACCTTTCTTCGGATAACCTTTCACCACGCGCTCGATGAGTTGGTTCGTGGTAAAATACTGCTGGTAGCGGCAGATGACCTTAATGCGGCGATGCTTTTTATCCGTGGCGAAAAGCGTGAAGCTTTGCAGGATGTCCAGCACCACGTCGGGCCGGAGCATGGATTCCACCGTCCGCCGCACATCCGCCAGCGAACCTTCCGGCTCATTCTCCCGCGTGCGCCACGGACTCCACATTTCAATTGGCATCCGAATCGAACCGAAACGGAACGCTTTGCCCTCGGTTGCAAAAGAAAACACATTCGGCACGAACATCGCCGGCACTTGCCGCTCGTAAATCTCGTTCACCTGAAATGCGCCGTCGAACCACGTCACCGCGCTGCGCGTAGGCGTCTTGGCCTCGCCAATAACGATGGGCAGGCCGTTGACCAGAAACACCACGTCGAACCGCTTCACCACCGTGCCCGTTTGATACGTCCATTGATTGACTACCGTGAGCCGGTTGTTTGAGGGCTGGACGGTATCCACCAGTCGGACGGAAACGTGCTCGCCATTGTGGCCGAAAGGCATCGTCTTCTCACCGCGCAACCAGGCCATGAAATTCTCGTTGGCCCGGACCAGTCCATCCGCCTGCACGGAAAGAATGACCGCCCGCAGCGCGTAGATCACTTCGTCGGCGCGGTCGGGCTGGGCGGCGATTTCCGGATTGAGCCGGAGCAACGCCTCGCGCAACCACGATTCCACCATCACGTCGCCGGGCTGACGCGGCACTTGCACACCGGGGACATAATTCCAGCGCGACGGCTTAAATTCATCGCCGAGCGAAGTGCCAGGCGGAGCGTCGTGCATCGGCTCAACGGCGGTGCTGCGGCCCAGATTCTCAACGGCATCGAGAATCATCTGCTCGACGGTGTTGGATTCGTTGAAGCTCATGATCAAAACTCGGTAGCTGCCAGATAGGAGTATCCGGTCTGGGATGCGTGGCGTTTAACTCGCGCCACTACTTGAGGCAAAGTCATGACGCCTCTCATTATGAGACTGAAGATGTGGCCGCTATCGAGCAGGAGCATCGGTGTTCGCTGTTTAGATGCGGCGTGAATTGCTCCGTCGTTGAAGCCCGACAACGAAACAAACAGGCCCATTGTATTATCCGCTTTTGATTCAATCTTGGCCATAAATGAATCAATGTCAGGTGATCCAATCGGTGCGTTCGTGAATTTTGTTTCCAGCAAAAACGTCGTTCCTTCAATTGTAATCGCCCCGTCAATTTGCCTTCCGTCCGCTTTGTAGCCCGGTCGAGCATCTAATTCAAAATAGATGGCAAGGTCGTAGAACCAACGCTCAAACGCATAACCACCTTCTTGACTACCGATCTTGGGCGTCAGCGTATTGAGCGTTGTTTGGAGCTTTTCTAAAGACTGCTGTGCAGCGAGCCGAGTTGAAGATTGTGCCTGCACGGCTTGCCTATGTATCGCGGCAGCATTTGATTCACGAATAGTTTCATTGATTTCAGCTACGGCGACTTTTAGTCGGTTGATTGCTTCAACAGCCTCTGGGATGCGGTCTTTGGTGTCTTCCTTTCGTTCAAGATCAGGAAAGTGTCTCATTTCAGCGAGTGACCGAGCCATACTGAGTATCACGTTTTGCCCCTTCTCATCCTTGAAAAGCTGGGGCCATAACCACTGGATAAAATCGCGTTTGGTTTGGTCAGCGTGCCATTGAGCCAAAGCACTCTCTTTGATTTTATGTTGGAGTAGAAATGAACGCAGACTCCCCTTGAACCAAATGGCTTTGAGTAATGCATCCATCGTAAGCTCGATGAATGCGGGTGACAGTTTCTTGCTCATAACGTAGAAACCGTTGCATCGAGAATCATCTGCTCGACAGTGTTGGATTCGTTAAAGCTCATCGGCCTTCTCCCGACAAAATTTCCCAGACTCGGCGATATTCCGCTCCCGACAATGGGGCATGTGTTGGTTTCACGGCATCCCAGCCGCCAGCATCCAAGGCTTTCAGGAATCCACGCGCGGCTTGAACGCCTTGTCCTTCGCCAACGGGGCCGACTTTCTTTTCAAAAACTTCGCCCAGCTTTTCTGCCACACTGCGGGGCACGGAATTCATTCTCATCAAAACACCGGCTTCGGTCTTAACACCGTGATATATCATCGCGGGCAATGCGTTGATTTTTCGGCGCTCGGCGGCAGTCAGCTTCTCAAAATCAATTCCAGAAAACTTGCTCAAGGCGGCAATGCCCCAAGTGCCATTGTTCACCAGTGTTTTATAAATGGCTTTGCAAGTGTCCGTAATCGCGTCGGTGCTGCCATCCGTTCCTTTGAAAAATTTCTTGGCAATTTCGTGGATGCTTTCACCGCCAACCCAGGCTTTGGTGATTCCGGCAATCTGCGCTCGGTCTATACCAGGAACGGTGATGTCCTCAAGGCCGCGTCTAATCTGTGGTATTCTCAACATGACGCCATAAAGGTCCGCCATGCCCGAACCGCGACCAAAGAGACCTTCCGGCGTCCAGTCAGCGGCCGTCAGTTTTTTTTCCAAATTGCCCATGCCGGCGAGCGCAACGCCAACGCCTTCGCAGGAGAAGCCGGTCATGTCTGCCATGGCTGCGCGTTCGGGATGTTCGGCAATCTTCGTCGCATAAGCCTTGGTGACGGCCAGCAACTTGTCTGCCTTTACTCGCCCGGCGGGTGAATTCCGAAGCACGCCATAGCCGTAAGTGTTTCGCAACAATTGTTCCGTGCTGGCTAAAACGGCGTCGAGGTTCTTTTTCTCGTTGATCAAGTGAGCCACATAGCAGCGGAAATCTTCCCACTGCTCGCCTTCGATGACGATTTTGAGATTCAACTCAACCGCCGCCTCTTTGAGTTCTTCAGCCAGCGCCAACAGACGCGAAACCAGTTCACCAGTGGTTAGGCTGACAAACTTGATTATCTCCCGTTGATCATGACCCGAGGCGAGGCCAACCACGCCAACGCTGTCTTGATTCATACGACCCGCGCGGCCCGCCAGATTCCAGAATTCACGCGGAGCCATCGGCTTGCCATACGGATAAAGATGGGATGCCAAAAACACGGATGAAACCGGGAAGTTGATGCCCTGCGCGATGGTCGTGGTGGCACAGAGCACCTTGATTGAACCCTCCTCGGTCAACCACTCCATCAAAGCTCTGGTTTCATCGGACAAACCAGCATGATGAACACCAACGCCGTAGTCCAAAAGTTCAACCAGTTCAAATTTCGGACTGATTTCCGCTTTGAGAAAATTTTGAACCAGTGTGATTTCAGGCGGATTGTTGCGCGCCTTGGGCATTACTTTGGCTGCCTCACGCGCCATGCTCCACACATGGGGAATTTGTGTGGCCACTGCGACACTGCTGCCACGGGCTGAAAAAATCTTGGCCATCGCTGCCGTCTGTAATCCAAAACCACATTGGCCGCTGCTGTTGATGACCTTGGATTTCGCGACATCCAGCGGCTTGACCCCGTCGGCATAATGCACGCCTTTTAGGTGCATGGCTTTTGGCGTGCTGGTTAAGGTTTCAAATCGCATCCGCCAGCCGGCACGTTCGCTGTCATCAGCTTCCGCGTGGAAAATTCCGACAATTCTTTCGTTCGGCTTCCAAGCCGTGGTTCCCAGACTAATGGCGCGTCCGGCTTTTGCATCATCCGCCAGCCAGCGGGCCAGCTTGTCCGCATTTTCAACGAAGGGCATCAGCAGCAGGAAATTCGCCCGGGCGCACTCCTGTTTGATGGTCGCGAGCAAAAGCTCCATCCGCATTCCGCGAGATTCATTCTCGATGTTGTGAGCTTCGTCCATCACCACCAATGCCAGCGGACGCGGCACCTTTTTGTTGCGGATGACGAGTTGCAGTTTTTCTGGCGTGGATACCAGCACGTCAAAACCGCGCTTGTCTCCGGTCTGTTTGAGAAGTTCGTCCTCGAACGCATCAACCTCGACTGCGCCGGTCAGTGCCTCCACCTTCACGCCAATTGGACTGAAATCCCGGCGCAAGCGGCGTGTAATCTGCGCGGTCAGTGCCCGAGTGGGAGCCACATAAGCCACCCAGCCGTGCTCCGCATCAAATTGATTAAGCGCCTGAAGAATTCTGAACTGGGCCAGCAGCGTTTTGCCGCCGGACGTTGGCATATCAATCACCACTGCCGTCGCCGCTTGGTCGAGCAAGCCTTGCTCCAGCCATGCCGCGCGCTGTGGCGGCAACAGTTCAAACAATCCCTGTTGCTTCGTGACTTCGTGGACAAATTTTGTAACGCGCGAGTTGACCGCCCGGGCCACGCGCCAGATGGAACCAGCCACCATCTGGGTGGACGCCGCGTGCAACCAGCGCATCAGCATTTCCAGTTGGGAATCTGTCGCCTCGGTCGCCGATTTGATGGCTGAATCAAAATGTTTGGTGATCAGCGCATTGATGCCCGTCGGCTCCCCTTGGAGCATATATTTGGCGAGCAATTCCGACGCCTTGGCCCAGTGATAAAGCGACACCAACCGGAGCGCCATCGCCCGGCTTCCGGCATTGCTGCCTGCATCCAAAACTTGCGTTTCAAAATCTTTTTGGTCCTCCCGCAAGCCGACAATGATTTCGCGAATACGGTCCAAGTCATCCCAGTTCTGCTTGCGGAACAGCCGCACCCAACACTCGAATAAGCGATACAGCAGCCGGCGATCCCATTGGGCATCCGCCACGGATGGAACGGCGCACAAGTCGGGTTCGTCCCGATACCAGCGGCGTAAATCTGTCCACCGGTCGCCGCAATAGGCCAGTGCCGACAGGTGCAACAGATGCAAAACTCGCCGGTCGGTTTCCACCGGTGGCGGCACCATGCGACCGATTTCAAACGCGCGCCAGGCTCCGGCGGCACATTGTTCGCGCAAAGCGGCGTCGCCGGACGTGGTGTTCAGGAAAGCTTCAAGGCCCTCGATGGCGGCCATTTCGTAGGCAAGCGCAAGACGCGAAAGCAAATCATCATCGCCCGGGCGCGCAGCGGTGACGTTCAACCTTAATTGTTCGCCGATGGCCTTGTTGACGAGACGCACATTGGCGATTTCCAAGCCGCGCTTGCGCTCATTTTCGCCAACAGCCAGAACTGCCCAGTGCTTATCCACCTTGGTCAGTGTTTCAAAGGTGACGTTCACGCGGCACCTCCTGCCTGCGGGCGGGCGGCGAGAGTGCCGAGAGTTTGGATGCTGTTTTCCGGAAGATAAAGCGCCAGCAGTTCGATGCCCATTTGGGCGGGGCAATCTTTGGCCAACGCCGTGACTCGCACCCGCACGTCATCTTTGTGCGGTGGCACGTCACGAACCATCATGCCGAATACCCGCACGTCCGTCTTGTTGGCAAAATAACGTCCGGCGGCATCAACGAACTGGGATTTCCACGCAACGCCAGTGGTGGCACGATGCGCCAGATACCGGACCAAATCGTCGCGGATGATGGTGCTGTCGCGCAAATCTTCAAGCTGCTGTTTCAACCCGGTGACGCCATAGCAGGCACCGGGCGGATAATCCGCATCGCTGGAAGTTTTGACCTCGCCGAATGCAAACCGGCTTTTTGCGCCGTCCTTGTGAAAGCCAACCAAATCAGCGCCGGGCAGGCTGGAACCGCGCTTGCGGATGTCGCGGCCATCCGGCCACGGAAAATGACAGCTCCGGTGATGCGTCAAATAACATTCCGCCACGGCTTCGCCGACGCGCCAATTTTCGACCGGGTCGGATTGGGCGAGCGCCGCGTTGACGTTGGTGGTGGTGAAACCGGTTTCCGACAGCCCGCTCAACAGCGTGTTGATGGCCTCGGTGCCCGCGTCGTCGTGAACCACGGCGGCGACCGGCCCCTTGACCGCTGCTTCGGTCTCCTTCGCCGACCATGACAGGCCCTTCCCGACAACGGGAGGCGTGCCAACGGTGTAAGCGATGGTTCCGGCGGGCAACATGAGATTAAAATTTAGCGGTGACCACGAGATTTGACCACTTCAAACCAGAGCCGGCAAAACGGCATGAATCGGCTGGCATCTGCTCGACGGTGTTGGATTCGTAGAAACTCATGCGAAAATTGAATTGGTTATGCCCATTTGCAATGCCGATGCCGCGTGTATTGCTGATTCCAAATTTGTCTTGAGCGATTTCCCGCGCTGAAGCTCTTCGAGAAGTTCGATCTGTTTCTTGAGCTGCGGCAAAGGAACGACGAACGATTTGATATTATCCTGCGAAATGTTTTTCATTGCGCCACCAGTGCCTGTGGCACACGCCTCAATTTGCGTCCGCATAGCGCGAGATGATAAGACGGCTTCCATATAACCTTGCGAGACCATTTCTGCATCAAATTCGAGTTTGATGGTTTTGTCGCAAAGCATAAGCGATGGATAATCGTCCGGCACGATACAAACTCGCCCAACCAACTCTTTCGTGTTGCAGCGAGTAATCAGGAAGTCGCCAGCGGTGACGGCAAAACGAGGTAAAAAATCTTCTTGCCGAATCAGCCGCTTGTGTTCGGTAGCATCAAATCCTTTTGGCCCGACAGCGCTGACTTTGAGCACGCCAAATTCTCCATCGCCAGCAGGTTCGTTGACTCCGTTGACGCTTTTGCCCGCGATGATTGCACTAACAGCTTGCTGTAATCGGACGCGAGGAAAATTTTCATTCAGGCAGCGCTCGTCAACGAATGCGTTGCTCCATTTATCGCAAGCGTTAATTGCGTGTAGATATTCTTCAATCGTTTCATCCACCGCCCAGAGGATTTCGGCGATGCGGCGCTGCTGGTCGAGCGGCGGTAGGTCGAACTCAAAGCTGGCGAGACTGCTCCAGTTGGTGCGCGGCGAGAGCGAACCGGCGGAAGTCCCGACCGCGTGCTGAAAAAACCGCTCCGAGAGGCAGAGAAACGGCAGGAGTTCCGGCAGCAGCCGGTCGCCCTTGGGCGCGAGCACATAAATGTCGCCGGACACCACCGCGTCGAACTCCGCCACCGCCACCTTGCGCTGATACGCCCGGCGTTTTCCAAATAGCAATTGCCCCGGCCGGCAGCGACGCGTGAACGTCGTGCCGTCCGCCACATTGCCCCACGACCGGATGTGCAGCGAGCCGGGTTCGAGATGCTCCATCGCGATGACGCGCTCCAAGCCAGCCGCCGCCGGATCGCACGTCTCGTTGAGATTCTCGACCACGTCATCAAACCGCACGCGCGACCAGTTCTTGCGATTAAACAGCGGCAGCTTGGCCCAATTATTATTGGGCTTGAGCTTTTCCAGTTTTGGCAGCGCGGTGGTCATGCGGTGGCGTTGAATTCGCGCTCGAATTGGCCGACGACTTTGAGAATTTCATCGAAGGTCGGGACTTCACCGAAGAACATCGGTCCGAGCATTTGCTCGTAGTCGGCCCGCCAGTTGGCGAGGTGCTGTTCCGGCGGCAGCAGCCGGAATGTGCCCGGACGATGGGTGGTGTAATCCACCCAGGTGTGGCGGAAGAAAATTTCGCGATGCTCCGCGACGCGTTGGAACAAAGGTTGGTTGACCAATGCTCGCGCACCAACTCCAGCACACAACAGGCACCAGAGATCGTAGTAATGGCGGGCCATGCGGAGTTTCCGGGGTTTGTCCGCCGGACGGAAAGTTTCCTCGTGCAGCAGGCAGGCTTTTTCCCAGAAGGTGCGTTCCGCCGCGATGACGCGCGCGGCGAATCCGGCATCGGGCACCAGTTTCGGAAAAAGTTCCGCGACGTAAGGCTGAATGGTCTTCTGCTCATGCGGCCAGTCGTCCGAGCGGGCACCAAGCTCGATCTTCACAACCGGACGAACGTAGCCGGCGGTTCCCGGCGGAAACGCCGACGGGTAATGAAACAACAGGCATTGGCCATCGGTCATGTCGGGATCAACTTCGAGTTTCCAGCCGGATTCACCTAGGGCGGCATGAAGCCGGCCAGCCAGCGCGGGCTGTAGTTTTTCCTGAACCCATTTCCGGCTGGCTTCCATCAGGGCTTCCAAGCGGTCGCGCCGCTTCTTTTTGCTCGGTGCTTTTTCGGGGGCGGCATCGCCACCAAAGCCGAGAGCTTCTTTGTCCACCACCAGATCAATGTCCTCGGAAAAACGCCGGATTAGTCCCCAGGCTTTGGAGAGCGAGGTGCCGCCTTTGAACGTAAGGTGCTGGCCGATGTCCGGCAGGGCGAACAGTTCCCGCAAGGTCCAGCAGACCCAGAAATCTTTTTCCACGCTGACCGCCTGTAATCGCATCTGCTCGTCCACCTGCTGGCAGGCGAGGCGGCGTTCTTCGGGCGAAAGGCGTAGAAAGGCGTCCATTATTCAAGGGGTTGGCTCGATGAATTTCCGGAGGATGTCGGCAATCCATGCCGGGGCAAATGGAATGTCCTTCCGAATGACCGATTGGTCGGCATCGGTGATTTGACGTCGCAAAGTGCCGATGACTTGGTCATTCACTTGCCTTTGTCCAAGATGGCGGAGCGCCTGAATGAGGGTTCCGCTCTTGCGCCCGGCGGTCGCCATGTGGCGCGGTGTGGTGTGCTTCAGGATGATCTCCCGTGTGCCGACCCGGACTTTTCGAGCCGGGCCATCGGTAAGGAAGACGACTTTCGACGGCACTTGCCCGGATAGACCAAGGAGGTTGGCGGCGTATGCTCCCGCCGGTTGCAGACGGATTGCATCCCGCCCGACCAACGCCCGGGCAATTGCATCGGCAGATGGGGCGACGGTGCCCAACACCGGATGCTGCACCGGATAATCGTAAAGACCGATGGCAAGCTGGCGGATTGTGCTTAATTTCTTGTAGCGCTTCAGGGCGGAAGCAATGGCATCGCGGCTGCCAAGGCCTTGAAAGTGTCTTGGCGTGAACACCCACCCCCTACCTTTGCCGTAAATTCGGCTAAGTAGCTTTGAATCAATTGATTTAACATGTTTTCCCATACATTTTTGACACAAAAAATAGATTAAATTTGTGTCAAAATAAACTAATTAATTTTCTTTGGTGTCGGCATTTTTTATAAATAGTTCATTCATAGCAACTTTCAGTTTCTGTGAGCTTTCCAGCCAGCCAGCCAGCGCCGAAGGGAGTAAGGCTGCTTCGGCTGCCAGGCTGGCATCCGACACGCCGCTCGCCACTGGTGCGACGTAAAGCGGGATGCTCAAGTTGCCGTCCTTGGCGCGGATTTCCTCCAGCGTGGCAACGCGGGTGAAGCCGGGTTCATCCTTGAACTGCTCGTAGGCGCGGACGATGCGTTCAATGTGGTCGTCGGTCAAAAAACTTTGAGCGCGTTCGCGGGTGACCTCGTTGACGGCGTTGATGAGCAGGATTTTATTTTTCCGCGCCTTGGGCTTGGCTGTCCGACAGATGACCACGCACGCCTCCATCGGCGAGTTGTAAAAGAGATTCGGACCGAGACCGAGGACACATTCGATGAGGTCGGCTTCGATCAATTTGCGGCGCATGTCTGATTCTTCCTGTCGGAACAGCACGCCGTGCGGCCAAAGCACCGCGCAACGTCCGGTCTTGGGATTCAAACTCTGGATGATGTGTTGTTGAAAAGCGTAGTCGGCGCGACCCTGCGGCGGCGTGCCGTAAAGATTGCGTCCCCACGGGTCAGAGGCAAAAGCAGCGCGATCCCATTGCTTGATGGAATATGGCGGGTTGGCCAGGCACACATCGAAACGCATCAGGCGGTCGCCTTGCACCAGTTTGGGTTCGGCCAGCGTGTCGCCGCGCTCGATGCGAAAATCCTCGATACCGTGAAGAAAGCAATTCATCCGGGCGATGGAGGAGGTCATGAGATTGCGCTCCTGCCCGAACAACTTCACGTTGCGCCACTCTTTTTTCTGCCGGCGCAGGTGCGTGACACACGAGAGCAACATGCCGCCGGTGCCACAAGTCGGGTCATACACTGATTCGCCGGGCTGCACGTCCAGCATCTCGGTCATCAGATGAACGACGGTGCGGTTGGTGTAAAATTCGGCGGCGGTGTGGCCGGCGTCGTCGGCAAATTTCTTGATCAGGTATTCGTAACCCTGTCCCAATTCATCCTCGGGCAAGTTGGCGATGGTGAGTTCCAGCGTGCTGAAATGCTCAATCATGTCGCGCAACATGGCGTCGGACAGCCGGTCTTTATTCGTCCATTGAGCATCACCAAAGATGCCATAAAGTTTTTCCTGGTTGGCCGTTTCAATGGCCCGCATAGCGGACTGAAGTGCCGTGCCGACATTTTTTGCCGTCTGCCGCACGTTACGCCAGTGTGATTCCTCCGGGATCTGAAAGCGGTGGTTTTCAGGATACGCGGCAAATTTCGCGTCACCGCCGGACTCCTTCAGCGCAACTTGCGTTTCTTCATCGAACACGTCGCACACGCGTTTGTAAAACAGCAGCGGGAAAATGAACTGCTTGTAATCGCCAGCATCAATCGTCCCGCGCAGAAGCGTGGCTGCGCCCCAGAGATAGGATTCGAGCTGTTGTTGGGAGATGCGGGTCATTTGTTGAGAACCTGTTTGAACCAAAGGATGGCAGCCTCACCCTCCATCCGAACGACCTCGCCGACGGCGCGGCTGTGGCGGATGCCATTGCGGAGTTCGGCCAACTGGTCAAACTTGGCTGACAGCGCCTCCTTGGTTCCGAACCTCGACTCAAATTTAGGCCACGGTGCTTTGCTGGTGATGGTTTCCTGCAATTCCCGGAGATCAAAATATTCCATCTTGCCGGCGAGCATCTGGTAACGGGCGGCATCAAGCGCGGCGTTTTTCTTGGTGGCCCGAGCAATCCGTTCATCCACTTTCACTAGCACATGAGGCGGGATTTGGGACAGGTCGCCCCCCAGCGTTGTTTCGATGGTCTTGCGCACAGCGAGTTCAATTTTTTCCGTGGCCGCATCGAGGTCGCGAAGCTGCGGCGGCAGATCGAGCCGCTCTTTTATAAGAAGATTCTCAATCGCATCCTGCAAGGTATGCTGACGTTCGACAATAAACGCCTCGAAGTCATCGGCGGTGAATGGGTTTCGGAGCAGAATATCGAAGGCCACCGATGAGATATAATGCGACTCAAGAATGGCCCGCACAACATCTTCACCGCTTTGTTCGATCAATTCAGGCAAGTATTCATTGGGCAGACGCGAATTGATGACATGGCGATTAGTGTCGGCCGTGAGAGGCGTCCGATTCAAGATGGTATTACCGAGACCGCCATTGATGTTATTCTTGCACCAAGCATCCGGAACAATGTGATGGTCGTCGAGGTCGCCATGTTGTGGGACATCACCCGTCATCCAATCCCGCGCCCCCTGCAACACCAGCAGGTTGAAGATGCCGTTGTAAACTGAAGTGCCGCGCTTGGTTTCCTTACGCAGATCAAGATTCCGAAAGCGCTGGGCAAACTCCGCGATGAGCGATGGCTCGGCCAGGTCATCTTCAAACCACGCCTTCATGTCGAGAAAATCCCTCGAACTCGTGGACTCCACCGAGCCAGAGTAGCGGTTATTGAAAACCGATGCCCAATACCAGTGGCGCAATTTGCGCCGGGCATCGAGCTGGCTGGGGGCTGGCAGCGATTTGCTGTGTGCCCGAAGCGCGGCAAACACCGGAAGAATGGATACATAGGGAAGGAAATTGGAACTGACCGCTCCATATTCCTGCGGATGTTTGAGAACCTTGATGGCTCCCTCTAATGTTTCAACCGCCGCATTCCAGCAATTTTCAAACTCGGCAATATCTGGAATGAGGATTTCCTTCCGGCGCGTGCCGTCCGGATCGCGGACCGGCTTTTCCTGGCCGGGAAGCAGGAAGTATAGATATTTGGGCGAGCAGTATCCTTGACGGAGGATGCTCATGACTTGGAGGATATAGACATTCATCTTCTCCGTCTCAACATCATCCAGTCGGGGCGCGGCCTTCCGCCACATGTGTTTTAATTGAAGCCCTTTTGGTTTCAGCAAGGCATTGATCAGATCGAATACATCCAGCCGGATGCCCCGGCTATTGATCTGGGTGAAGATGTCGCAAACTTTATCAACGGCGAGGTCCTTATCTAGTTCAATGAATGAAATCTGATATTCCTCGGTTATCCCCTTCAAAATCTCACTAAATTCCACAGCATTGGCGGCATGGCTCGCTGTTTGTTGGATGGCTTTTTCGTCACCCGATGTTTTGGCTTCCTCCGCCTTCGTTTTCCAATATTGTTCGTAACCCTGCACCCAATTAGCCAAATTCCATCCCCCGGCACCAATTACCGAGAGCGGGAAAATATGCGAAGCAAATTGCAAATCTTTACTTCCGATGGTGGCCATAAATTTCTTCGTGTCCCATTCGTAACCAAAAGCATCGTCGTATGCCTCAGCCATGAAATGGTTGACTTTAATGAAATAAAACGCCCGGTTAGAGCGATTGGGCAACGCCATATCCGGTGCCAAAAAGGCATAGAGCATGGCCGTAAGTCGTTGTTGGCCGTCGAGCACGATATATTCGGGGTTTCCATTGCCGCTATAGCCATAAACTTTTTCGCATGACAGAGCCTGAAAATTTTCTTTCTTACCTTTCCAGAGCAGGAGGCTACCGATGTAGTAATCAAGGAAGATCGAACGCATCAATTCACTGATGTCCCATGGGCGCCATTCAAAATCCCGTTGGAAATCTGGAATGACATAGCGGCCCTCCTTTAACCGGGTGATTAGCGAGTTCAGGCTGACATGATCTGGCTTTTGTGCGTCTTTCATTTTAGCAGTTCCTCCCGTTTTAGAATTCCGATGAGTTTTTCCTCGGCGCTGAACGCGGTCGTGGCGCTTGCCCGCAACTGTTTCATCGCCGCGTCCACCGTCAACACCACCTGGTCGTTGATTTGCTCAACGTAGCGCGGGATGTTCAAGTTGTGGTCGTTAGCGGCGATGTCATCAAGCGTCACCAAGCGGGCAATGCCAGCCACGTCGGCATAATCGCGATACCAGCCGTAAATGCGCTCGACGTGCTCCGGCAGCAATTCATTCTGCGCCCGGCCGGTTTTGAACTCCTTCGACGCGTCGAGGATGAGCACTTTTTTCTTCCGGTCCTTTTTCTTGCGCTGACGGAAAACAAGGATGCACGCCGCCAATCCCGTGCCGTAAAATAAATTGGGTCCAAGACCGATGACTGCCTCCAGCAGATCCATGCCGAGAATCTTTTCACGAATTTCACCCTCCTTGCCCATGCGAAACAACGCGCCATGTGGTAGCACCACCGCCATGCGCCCCGTGCCGGCAGCCATGCTCTTGATCATGTGCTGCACCCAGGCGTAATCGCCACTCTTGCCGGGCGGCATCCCGGCGAAATTTCGCCCGAACGGGTCGCTGGACCAAACTTCCTCGCCCCAGTTTTCAAGCGAGAACGGCGGATTGGCGATAACGCAGTCGAACGTGGCGAGGCTGTCGCCGAGGAAAAAGGCCGGATTGCGGAGCGTATCGCCGCGCACAATCTGGAAATCGGAGGCTCCGTGCAGAAACAAATTCATCCGGGCGATGGCCGACGTGGTCAGATTTTTTTCCTGCCCGAACAGTTTGCCCCAAAGCGTGCGGTCGTCACCGTGGTTGGCTTTAACGTGATGGGTGGCTTCGAGCAACATGCCGCCGGTGCCACACGCCGGGTCGTAAATGGATTCGCCCTCTTTGGGGTCGAGGATGTTGACCATCAGCCGCACCACCGGGCGTGGGGTGTAAAATTCACCCGCCTTTTTGTTGGTGGCATCGGCGAATTTTTTGATGAGGTATTCGTAGGACTGGCCGAGAACATCCCCCGCTGCCGCCTGATTGCCAAGATTGATGGCGGAGAAATGCTCAATGAGGTCGCGAAGCAGCGAATCAGGCAGCCGGTCCTTGTTGGTCCACTGCGCGTCGCCGAAAATACCGTAGAGGGTTTCCGGGTTGGCTTTTTCAATTCCGCGCATGGCTTTTTGCAATGCCTGGCCGACATTGGCGGCCACTTTGCGAACGTCGGCCCAATGGCAATCGTCGGGGATTTGAAACCGATAATTCTGCGAAAATTGGGCGTATTCTTCATCGCCAGCAGCCTCGGCCAACGCGGCCTGATATTCTTCGTCGTGAACGTCAGAGATGCGTTTGAAAAACAGCAGCGGGAAAACGTAGGTCTTGAAATCCGCAGCATCCACCGGTCCGCGCAAAATGTTGGCTGACTCCCAGAGATGCGATTCAAGTTGTGAGAGGTTGACCATGCGCGTCGTTAGCGGACGAGTTTGCGGCGAAAAATGTCCAGCGTCAATGCGACTTCGTATCCGTTTGCACCAGTTGGGCGCGGACGCTCGAAAAAGTTCGGTTCAATCTGCACCGACTCAAATTTCCGGACGGTCAGCACCTTTTCAACCTGCGGGGTCACTTGCGGGGTGACTTGCACGCTTGGTCGAACCAAGCACGCTGGCGAGTTCTTTTATGATTTGCCATTCAGCATATTACTGCTGGAATCAACTTGCGGGGTGACTTCCGGGTTGGGTCTCGTCAACGCGCAGCCCGCTGCGGTAAACAAAATTCTCCCAAAACTCCGGCCAGCAATCCCGGCGCAAAAGCCTAACCAGCCACGTCTTTGGCTCGCCTGCGCCTGTCAACGGTGGAGCCGCAAACCGAACCACCGGCGCGCAGCGCCAGACACAATTTTTCGGACAACCTTGACAGGCGCAGGCGAGCCATACCATGGACGAGGCGAGCGCGCCGGAATCCTCCCCGTGCGGATGCAAAATGAGCATCGCGTCACCAACATAATAGCGGCACACGGGAACAAATTTGTCGCCCCGCCTGTGAATGAGTCCATTGAGCCCATCGTGAGTCCATTGATTCTGTCACCGCCGATACGTCCAAAGAAAATAAATGCCGAAGCCGAAAAGCAATTCGCCGATGCTCCAGAGAATCCTTCCCCACCACGCCTGAAACGACATTCTGGCATCCAATGCTTTCTGTGCCTCAATCAGGCGAAACCGTTCGTCAATCAGTTCTTTCCTGACTTCATCCAACGCTTTTTTTAGTGAGGCGTTGCCGTGTTCCAACTCAAATTTAACCTGGCGGGCGGCCTTTTCGGTTTCAACCAGATGTCCGTTGGATTTAGCCACGGCTTGTTTGATGGCTTCGCTGTGATTGGCAACCGATTGGTCAAACGCCGCGATGGTCGAACTGGTCGTGTCATCGAAATTTGCGACCAGCGCGCCGGTCTGCCGCCGGTATTCGGCCAGATGTTGCTCAATCAGTTTGCTGGCATCATTCATCAGGCGCGGCAGATTGGCAGCGACGCGCCATTGCGCCTTGGTCAACAAGGCCAGTTGCACCGGAAAACTGTTGTCCGGCCCGACGCTCCATTCATATAACAGCCGGTGAATCCGATCCACCTCGTCAGCCGGTGCGCCGACGAGCAACGCCGCCAAATCATTCTTGTCCATAAAATCATTCGCCCAAATTGAGCATCGGTTGTTTAGAGCGGGCCGGTTTTGCCTCCGGTTCCGGCTGTGGTTCGACCTCCGGCACCTGTTCCGATGGCACCAGCAAATCGGCAATGGCGTCGTATTGCCGGAACATCTGCTGCATCGCCCATTGCATTTCACCGGCCAGCATCAACTCCAAATGCGCTGATCCGGGAGTCGCCACTTCGGCGAAACTCAACTTGCGGCCCGCCTTGGCCTCGGCGCGTTTGATGGCGAGCAACGTGATGGAAGTCACCACCGGCAACGTCAGCTCCTTCGCCCCGAACTTTTTCAACTCGGCTTCGATGTTGGATTTCTTGAACAGGTTGGTTCGGACCTTGGCCGGGTTGTGGACCACGACGTAATCCACGCGGTCGCCGGCAAAATAAAACAGGTCGAGCAGATTATTCATGCTCTCCGTGTCTTCACTGGGGAACAGAAAAAATGTGAACCGGATGCCCTGCGTCGCGAGTGAGTCAAGCAGTTGCAATGATTCCAGTGCCTGCACAATAAGGCCGTCGGCCTGCGCCCGGCAGTCAATGACGTGAACCGGCGCATTGCTGCGCGACACATTACGAAACAATCCCAGCAGGGTAGATTTGCTATCGTCGTCATTGCCCAGCGTGTAGGACTGCACCTGTTTGGGATGCCGGTCGAAAAAGGAATGGTGCCGGTCATCGAGGTCGGAGCCATTCCAGATGATTTGGTGATAATCCAGCCAGGCGGTGCGGAACTCGGCCTCGAAACTTTTGCCGAGGCTGCCTTTGGACTGGGGATTGATGTGGATGCGTTTGATGGTATTCATGTGAACTCTTGGTCGGTGTTAATGTTTTTGATGTTTGGGCGGTTGAAAGTGTTTTGTTTTGGCAACGGTGCGGGACGCGATGGCGGCTGGCTGGCTGGGTTGACGGGTTGGATTTCGCCGGCTGAATTTTCCCAATTTGGTTTCGCCGCTCTTTTTAATCTGCGCCGGTAAAAGCGATAAGGTGCGTAGAACGTGACGCGGATGCCCTTTTCGCTGAACAGAAGATCGGCGATTTCCTGCCACGTTTTGCGCCGCTGACGTTGCTGGTGGATGAAATCAAAGTGCGATTCCAGGACGCTGTGATACGCCCTGCCGCCACGTTTTCGATGTGCCATTTCGGTCATCAACGCACAGAATAATCCATACCAGCGATTCGACGGTAAGGAGTAGGTGAAGGTTTAATTGCGATGAAACTGCACCGATCACTGCGGCAAATGGCGACAAATTCCGGCAACTGCCGGTGACGAATGGCGGCAAGTGGCGGCAACATTTCAGCGGTCATTGCGGCAAATAGCGGCAAGTTCATTGCCGCCTTTTGCCGCAACTTGCTGCGTGTTTTCAGACCGCGTTTTTTCCTTCCAGACTTGGAAGGGGATGGTGTCTAACAAAATTACCGGCTTTCCAATTCCAGAAAGCCGCCACATATCACGTTCGATTGAACGTATGAAATTGGATGATGATTGGTCGCACTGAACGGGCGTTCTGAAACCGGCAGCGAAACGGAGCGGGTCGGGAGTGGTATGAACGGACGACGGCGGAGTTACGCGCGGTTTTGGAACGACCGGTGAGTGCGTGACCGTCTAGGTTTCACTTGAGGTGATTTGTCTGGTCGGTTGCTGAATACCTGGAAGCAAGCCGGCCAGTCAAAGCGCCGATTCATTCAAATTGGTATGCAAGGACTGGCAGTGTTCCATCGTGCAGGCAAATCTTGCTTGAATCAGTCGGCATCGGAGTTGAATGTTCGATTCGAGCAGCTTAACCTCGAAAGGTGGATAACGTGAATAATTGACCGAATAGAAGTTCCTTTCGCGAGTTTACCGTTTTACGACCACGGCATTCGCTCTAACAATGAACACACATGCCGCAGCCGAAAAACTCCTCTTCGATTTCCAAGTAGCGACCAACCAACCTGTTTGGCAGGTCGTAAATGATGACGTGATGGGTGGTGTTTCCACCAGTCATTTTGAGGCTTTCAGCAATCGAGTTGCGGTCTTCAAGGGCGTGGTGTCGCTGGAAAACAATGGTGGTTTTGCCTCCGTCCGATCGTCGCCCGCGCTTCAAGACCTGTCCGGCTGCGGGTGTTTCCTTGTGCGTTTGCGAGGGGATGGTCACCGTTACAAATTCACCGTGCGCACGGCTACAGGATTTGACGCGCCGCTTTATCAGTGCGGCTTTGTGACGAAACGCAATGAATGGGAGGAACATCGGCTTGTGTTCAAGGATTTCGTCCCCACATTTCGTGGTCGCACACTTACTGATGTGCCGCCGCTAAATCCCGCGAATGTTGTGTCGGTGGGGTTGCTGATTGCGGACAAACAAGAAGGTCCCTTTCGTCTGGAAATGAGCTGGGTAAAGGTTTTGCCGTGATTCAACTAGCGGGTTGTGCAAAGCGGCTCTGGCAGGTGTAAAATAATTAAACTGTCGCCAGACCAGGTGTTTGGAGTTACTGTCCACTATTGAAAAGAATGATCGGATATTCGTTGATTTTGATTTTGTTGGTCGTCCTTGTCATCGCTGGCTGCAAAACATCAAGGGCAGGCTACGAGTCCGCGCCATACCGGGTTGTCCGCACCGCTGGACAATTCGAGGTGAGAGATTATCCGCCATTAACGGTCGTGGAGACACCGATGCAGGGCCGCGACAGTGGGATGAATGGGAGCTTCAATCGGTTGTTCAAGTTCATCACCGGCGGAAACGAGTCAAAACAGAAGATTGCCATGACGACTCCGGTATTCATGACCGGCAGCGAATCGAACGCAACCATGGCATTTGTGATGCCGGTGAAATTTACGGCGGAAAATTTGCCCAAGCCGGTGGACGGCACCGTCAAGGTGCAGGAGTTGCCGGCGGGTCGGTTCGCGGTGATGAGGTTTAGCGGCGGGCGCAGCGCGAAAAACGAGAAGCAAGCTCTGGATCAGCTAAAACAATGGATGGCCTCTGAGCGAATGACCGAATTGTTTCCACCAGTGTATGGCTATTTTGACCCGCCGTGGACGCCCACATTCTTGCGGCGCAACGAGGTGATGCTTCGCACGGATTCAAGCCATTGAGAATTCGCGGGCAAGACAACGCAGCCGAGTTTCCAGCGAGTCATAAATGAACAAGAGTTACTTGGATTCGGCTTGTTGCCACTGTTCAGATTCACAAATTATTTTTCAACTAGGTTGCCGCCAATTCTTTTAATCGCGCTCGAAATGCTTCGACAATCTCAGCGAGCCAGGTGTTTTGGAAGCGTTTACGGACGGTCAGCGCGTAGTATTTCTCCGCAAGTCCCGGAACGCGCAGCATGAATTTTATCTTGCTCGATTGCAGTTCGCGTTCGACGACGATTTTGGAGACGAGCGCCAAGCCTTCACCCGACAGGGCCAGCAAACGCAGCAGTGCCATGTCATCTACCTCCGCGTGAACAAATGGTTCAACTCCTGAATTTGCCAGCATCAAATCGAAGTCCGCGCGCACGTCGCTCTGGCGGCTGGGCAGGAAGAGCGGGACATCTTTCAGAAATTGAGGGAATCTCGGCCGCGCCACCTTCAACTTTTTTCCGCCGACGAGAAACACCGGCACTTCACCGAGCAGATGATTGAAGACGTTATTCTCCTGATCGGCTCGCAACGGGATGTTCGAGAGCACCAAATCCAACTTGTGTTCGTGGAGTTGCCGCGTGAGTTCATCCAGCGCGCCCGCGACGACGACGACTTTCGTCCGGGTGTCAGCCAAAATCGGCTGGATGAAATCGAATTGGAGATTTTTTGAGAGTGGCCCGACCGCGCCGATGCGCAAAACGCGCTGGCGATTTTTGTCAGATTGCCGGAAGCGCGTCATCAATTCGTGACCCGTTGTGAAAATGGTTTCCGCGTGTTCCAGCGCCACGCGGCCCGCGTCGGTCAGGTGCAGCTCGCGTCCGCGCCGGTCAAAAAGTGATTGACCGAGCCAGGCTTCCAGTTCCGCAAGCTGCTCACTCAAGGTGGACTGCGAGATTTTTAATTTCTCCGCCGCCCTAGTCATGCTGCGATGCCGGGCAATCATCCAGAAATGGCGCAGGTGGTGGTAGTTCAACCACTCCGGGTTCTCAAACGCTGAATTCATAACATCGGAATAACCTATTGATAGAATCGGGACAATCTATTTTTTCGAGTTCGACACCTCGGTTATTCTGTCGCGGTTGTTAATAAACGCCATGACCAACACATCACATCAGACTATTACCGCCGCGCTGGCCGTCGCCGGCCCGCTGGCCTTGATCGTCTTCGGCCTGCTGCCCGAATCTTTGCTAAACAGAATTGGAATCCGTGCTGCCCGCACGGGCGCACTCATTTCGTTCGCCGCGTTCGGTTCGGCCATGTTTGCGGTTGTCAGCCTGTATTTCAACGGCGCGGCGGACGCTCAATTGCCCATAGCCGGAGCTTTCAACTTGGGTGTGTATTTCGACAACTTGTCCGCCGTGTTGTTGGTGCTGGTTTCATTTTTGCTCGCGGTCATTGCGCGCTACTCCGTCAACTATCTGGCGGGCGACCCGGCGCAGGGACGATTCACCAAATGGCTTTGCCTGACCGGCGGGTCGGTTCTGGCCATCGTGATTTCCGGCAATCTGGTGCAATTCGCGCTGGCGTGGTGCGCGACGAGTCTATGCCTGCACCAACTGCTGCTGTTTTATCCAAACCGTCCTGGCGCGGTGCTCGCGGCCCGGAAAAAATTCATCATCAGCCGCCTCGGTGATGCCTGCATGATGGCCGTGATCGTTTTGGTTCACGATGTGTTTCACACTTGGAATTTCTCGGAGCTATTCAACGCCGCAAATGAATTGCACAAATCCGGCCTGACGACCGGTAGCCTCGAAATTAACGCCATTTGTTTCCTGCTGGTCGCCGGCGCGATGCTGAAATCCGCGCAGTTTCCGTTTCACAGTTGGTTGCCGGACACGATGGAAACGCCGACGCCCGTGTCCGCGCTGATGCACGCGGGCATCATCAATGCTGGCGGCTTTCTCATCATCCGGCTGAATCCGCTCATCACGCTGTCGCCGGCGGCGCTGTCTACGCTCGCGCTGTTTGGCGCGTTCACGGCGCTCTTCGCGTCGCTCGTCATGCTCACGCACGCGAGCGTCAAGCGGTCGCTAGCGTTTTCCACCGTCGCGCAAATGGGCTTCATGATGCTTGAATGTGGTCTTGGCGCCTTCGGCCTTGCGGTGCTGCACCTAGTCGCGCACTCGCTTTACAAGGCGCACGCGTTCCTTGCTTCGGGCAGCATCGTGAGCCTAGCGAAATCCGCGTGGACGCCGACGGAAAAACCGAACGCGCATCCGCTCACGCTCGCCGCCGCGTTGGCCACGGCCATCGCGCTCGCGCTCGGCTGCGCGTGGATTTTCGGCGTGGATTACCGGCACGAACTCGCTCTCTTCACGCTGGGTTGCACCTTCGCGATGGCGCTGGCATACGCGCTGTGGAATCTGTGGAGTCAATCGCTGAACCTCAAGTTCGCGGCGTTCGGCGGAATTTTCGGCGGTGGCATCGTCGCCATTTATTTTGCGTTGCACAAAATCTTCGGCCAGCTCATCGGTCACAACGAGTGGGTTAATTCACAGCTCAACTCGTGGCCGGGAATTGTTTTGATCGCGACGCTACTTGCGCTGTTCCTGCTGGTGTTGGTCGTGCAAACGGAATTGCCCGCATGGACGAACCGCCCGTTTTTTCAGGCGATTTACGTCCACGCGCGCAACGGATTTTATTTCAACACGCTTGCTAACCGGCTCGTCGCCGCCGTCTGGCCGGTGAAAAAATCATCGCAATAAAATGAATGCAACCATTGACCATGAAAGCACCGAAATGAACGAATCCATACAAAACCTCGTCCAGTCCGCGTGCAAACGGATTCCGCCACTGTGGACGCTGAGGAATTTTGTCGCCGTCAATCCTTTCGTCGGCCTGAGTGATCAGCATTTTCTCGCGGCGGCGAAACTGATGCAGCAAGTCGGTCACGGCGAAATGCTGGAGTCGGCGGAATTTTATCGCGCGCAGATTTCTAGTGGACGGATTCAGGAAAAAGATTTTCAAGCGGCGGTCACGCTGGCCGGGAAAAATCTGCCAGCGGATTTGTCGGGGGAAATTAATTACACCAATCTTGAGGCCCTTAAAAATGCGCTCGCGGCTTCTTCAAGACAAAACCCAGCGGCGCGCGTTTTTACTTTTGCTGATATTCTGGACGCGCAGAACGGAAGCGCCTGGGCGGCGTTCGTGGTCGAGGAAATTTCCAAATGGTGCTCGGCCTATTTTGACCAAGGCCAGTCATCGTGGCGGATGCCGTGGCGTAATCTCGGTTTGTTCGCCGCGTGGAAACAGGCCGCGCAACTCGATGCCAATGCCGAAATGACGGGATTGAAAAACTTCCGCGAGTTCGTCGCTGCGTTGCCTGGAAACCATTTTGAATTCATCCAGGCCGCGCTCGACAAGCTCAACGTGCCGGAAACATTGCGGGCAGATTTTCTCCATCGCCAGTTGATGAGCGTTCCGGGCTGGAGCAGCTACGTCCAGTATCTGGTGCGTGAAAAAAGCATGGCGAGTCAGACCGACGACTCGCTCCCGCAACTGCTCGCCATCCGGCTCGTCTATGATCTCGCGCTGCTGAATGAATTTGGCTGCGATGCGAATAATTTGTCAGCGTGGAAACTTTCAATTAGCCAGATTGACAGTGAAAAGATTTCGCCGGACTTGCTCGCCCGTTACGTCGCGCAACAGGCTTTGGAATACGGCTATCAAACTGAATTGATTACGAAGTTGAAAAATCATTCACCCAAAACCGTTGCGACTGGGCAAAAATCGTTGCAGGCGGTTTTCTGCATTGATGTGCGGTCTGAAATTGTGCGGCGCTCGTTGGAGGCGCAGTCGGACGACATCGAGACGATTGGCTTCGCGGGATTTTTCGGCATGACGATTGAGTATTTGAAATTCGGCCAGCCAACCGGCGGCGCGCAATGCCCGGTGCTGCTCACACCGAAAATCAAAGTGCGCGAGTCGCTGCGCGGCGCGGCTGCGGGCGGCGAGGGCGCACTGCTGCGGGAAATGAATTTCAGCCAGACCATCAACAGTGCTTGGAACTCGTTCAAGACCTCGGCGATTTCATGCTTCTCATTCGTCGAGACGGCGGGATTGTGGTTCGGCGTGAAGCTCGCGCAGGATTCGCTTGCGCTGGGCGGGTCGGAATCGGCCTTCGCGGAGCGCGGCGGAAAATTCGCGCCGAAAATCGAACGCGAAATCTGCTGGAACGGATCACACGGACACGATTTGGAAACGGGCATCGCGCCCGCCGACCAGATCGCGCTGGCCGCGTTCGCGCTGAAAAACATGGGTCTGGTGGCCAATTTCGCGAAAGTGGTTTTGATCTGCGGTCACGGCAGCGCGACAACAAATAATCCTTACGGCTCAGCGCTCGATTGCGGTGCGTGTGGCGGCCACGCTGGCGATGCGAATGCGCGGGTGGCGGCGGACATTCTGAACCAGCCGGCGGTTCGCGAAGGGTTAAAATCACAGGGAATTCATATTCCCATTGAGACGGTTTTCGTCGCCGGGTTGCACAACACGACCACGGATAAGATTTTGATTTACGAAGATGAAGCTCTCTCCGCAAGTCAGTCGGCGGAGTTGGATAAAATCAAAACCTGGCTCGCCACCGCGTCCAAAATTTCACGGCGCGAACGCGCAGGTTCACTTGGCCTTGGCGACGTGCCGGAAGAAGGATTGGATGAAAAAGTATTTTTGCGCAGCCGTGATTGGGCGCAGGTGCGGCCAGAATGGGGCTTGGCGAACAACGCCGCCTTCCTCGCCGCGCCGCGCGAGCGGACGCGCGGATTAAATCTCGGCGGTAGAACCTTTCTGCACAATTACGACGCCAATCTCGACGCGGAAAAATCCACGCTGGAACTCATCATGGTCGCGCCGATGGTCGTGGCGAGCTGGATCAATCTGCAATACTACGGTTCGACGGTGGACAACCGGCTGTTCGGCAGCGGTAACAAAGTTTTGCATAATGTCGTCGGCACGTTCGGCGTGTGGCAGGGCAACGGCGGCGATTTGCAGTCCGGCCTGCCGCTGCAATCCGTCCACGACGGCACGCGCTGGATGCACGAACCGCTGCGGCTGAGTGTTTTCATAGAGGCCGCGCGCGAAGACATCGCCGCGATTCTCGCGAAGCAGCCCGGCGTCCGCGAATTGGTGGAAAATGGCTGGGTGAATCTTTTTGCGATGGAAGCTTCAGGAAAAGAATTCTGGCGTTATTGTGGAAAGAAATTCGTGCAGGAAATCGAATAGGAACTGCGTATGAGCAAAATTCTTAAACAAGAAATCAGGCAATTAACCAGCCGCCTGGACAAAATCATTTTGGAACAGGCGGGGAAAAAGGTTTTTAACCACCTGGACACCGTTCGCCGTTTGTCCAAGCGTGCCCGCCACTTCGGCAGCGAAACCAGCCTTCAGACAAAGCATAATTTACTGGATCGGCTCGACACCAAGGAGGCGTATCAACTTGCTCACGCTTTCAGCCTGTTTTTTCAACTGGTAAATCTTTGTGAAGAGCGGGCGCGCGAACGCCATCTGAAGTCGAAAACAATTTCACCGATGTCGTTGAAGCATCTGTTCCACGAACTAAAGGCAGCTGGCGTGACGGAAAAGCAGTTACAGTCGGTTTTGAATGAACTCGAAGTTGAGCCGGTGCTGACGGCGCATCCGACCGAGGCAAAACGCCGCGCGGTGCTCAACCAGATGTCGCGGCTCACGCTGCAATGGGAAAATCCCGACGAAGTTTTGGAAGCGCTCTGGCAGACCGAGGAAATTCGCGAGCAGAAAATCGGCCCGCTGCACGAGGTGGACACGGCGTTGTATTACTTCAACCGCACGATTTTCGAGACGGCGGCGAATTTTTACGAGACCTTCGACGCGGAACTTGCGAAAAATTTTCCGGGCGTAAAACGCACGCGGCAGTTTCTCACGTTCGCAAGCTGGGCGGGCGGCGATCGAGATGGCAATCCGTTCGTCACGCCCGAAATCAGCCGCACGGCGATGCGGAAGCAGCACGACGCGGTGATGGATTTTTACCGACGCGAGTGCGAGCAGTTGAGCAAGGAAATCACGCACGCTGACGCGGGTGAAGATTTATCCGTGCCGCACAATCGCGCGCAGACTTCGGGGACGTATCAGCCTTACGAAGTTTTTCGCAACCACCTTGGTGCGTTGCGACGCAAGTTGGCCGAAGGCAAGCATGATCACGTGGAGTTCATTGCCTCGCTGGAAGAAATCCGAAAAGGTCTGCTCAAGCAAAAAGCCATGCGCGCCGCGAGCGGCCGCATCCGCCGACTGATTATTCAGGCGAAAACTTTTGGCGCGCATTTGGCGGAACTGGATTTCCGCGATCACAGCGGCAAGCTCGACAGCGCCGAAGCGGAATTGTTGGAAGAATTTCGTGCCATCCGCGACATCCAAAACGAATTCGGCGCGCAGGCCGCGAGCCATTTCATCGTCAGCATGACGCGCAGCGCGGACGACATTTTGCGGCTGTTCAAGCTCTCGAAGCTCGCGGGCGTTTATGAAATCGACCTCGTGCCGTTGTTCGAGACGATTGAAGACTTGGAAAACTCGTCAAAAATTCTTGGCGACTTGTGGTCGGACGTCGAGTATCGCCGGCATCTCAAACATCGCGGCCGCGTGCAGGAAGTGATGGTTGGTTATTCAGATTCCAACAAGGACGGCGGCTATCTCGCGGCGAACTGGTTTTTGTATCGCGCGCAAAAAGAGATGTCGCGCGTCGCGGACGAATGCGGCGTGAAGCTGCGTTTTTTCCACGGCAAAGGCGGCACGATTGACCGCGGCGGCGGTTCCAGCTATCGCAGTTTGCGCGCGCAACCGCACGCGGCGCATGGCGGACGTTTGCGCATCACGGAACAGGGGGAAGTGATTTCGCTCAAGTATTCCAATCCCGTCATCGCGCAAAGAAATTTAGAGCAACTGACTTCCGCCGTCATTGCGGTGCAATGTCTGCCGGAAACCGAGACGGCGGAATTGCCGAAGTGGGAGGCGCACGCCGACCGGTTGGCGAAACTGTCCTTCGCGCATTATCAAAAGTTGGTTTATGACACGCCGGAGTTTGCGGAATACTTTTGGCAGGCGACGCCGATTGACCTTATCGAACACTTGCGGCTGGGTTCGCGTCCGTCCCGGCGTGCGGCCACGGCGGACATCCGGCAGTTGCGCGCGATTCCGTGGGTGTTTTCGTGGACGCAATCGCGGCATTTGATTTCCGCGTGGTATGGCGTCGGCTCAGCGCTGAAGGATTTTGCCGAGCAAACGCCAGACGGACTCGAACAGCTTCGCAAGATGTATCGCCGTTGGCCGTTTTTTCGCGCGTTGCTGGATAACGCGGAAGTTTCGCTCGCCAAAACTGAACTGGGTATTGCGCGCCAGTATGCGGCGCTCGTGGAATCCGCCGAGGTCCGCAAAAAAATCTTCGGCCTCATCGAAGACGAATACGCGCGCTCGGTGGAAATGGTTTTGTCGATCAACGAACGTAAACAGCTTTTGGAAAATCAGCCGACACTCGCGCAATCCATCCGCCTGCGCAATCCGTATGTGGACCCGCTGAACTATTTGCAAATCCGCTTTCTCTCAGTCTGGCGCAAGGCGAACGAGGCGCAGCGCACGGAGCAACTGCGCCGCCTGCTCGCGCTCACTGTCAAAGGCGTGGCTTCGGGCATGAAAAGCACTGGTTAATATGCACGAAACTTACGATTCAGAGATCCAACAGCTGGCCGCGCCAAAACATTTTCCGGTGCGACTTGGCATCATCGGCGGCGGACAGCTCGCGCGCATGACGGCCATCGCCGCGTTGCCGCTTGGTTGCGAAGTCGTGGTGCTGGAAAAAAATCCGTTTAGCCCCGCCGCCCGGCTCTCGCCGGATTCCATCGTGGGCGACTGGAGCGATCCGGCGACATTGACAAAGTTCGCGGAACGCTGCGACGTCATCACCTTGGAAAACGAATTCGTGGATGCCACTGCGCTCGAAGCTTTGGAAAGGGCCGGTCACAAAGTATTTCCTAGCGCCGCGTGCATCGCGCTCACGCAGGACAAGCTGACGCAGAAACAAGCATTGCAAAACGCCGGCCTCGCCGTGCCTAAATTTCGCGGGGTGAATTCACCGGCCGAAATCGTTTCGGCGGCGAAAGACTTCGGCTGGCCGCTGCTTCTCAAAACCAGGCGCAATGGCTACGATGGCAAAGGTAATTTCACGGTCCGTTCCGAAACAGAGGTTGAAGCTGGCTGGCAGACTTTAGGCGGCGGGAAAAATGAATTGTTCGTCGAGGCCTTTTGGCATTTCAGCCGCGAACTCGCGGTGATCGTCACGCGCGGGCGCGACGGCGCGACGGTGGTTTATCCGGTCGTGGAAACTATCCAGCGCAATCACGTCTGCCACGTCGTCAAAGCACCGGCCGAAATTTCAGTGGAGGTTACGAAACGCGCGACTGACATGGCACGACGCGCAGTGCAAACAGTTGGCGGCATCGGCAGCTTTGGCGTTGAAATGTTTTTATCGGCGAACGGCGAAATGGCCATCAATGAACTTGCGCCGCGCGTCCACAATTCAGGCCATTATACCATTGAAGCGTGTGACTGCTCGCAATTTGAAAACCACGTCCGCGCCGTGCTCGGCTGGCCGCTGGGTAATCCGCTGATGCTCGCGCCGACGGCAGTAATGGTGAATCTGCTCGGCACGGGGAAAGCGCCCGGCCAGCCGCATGGACTGGACAATGTCCTGCGCATGACCGGCGCACGCGTCCACATCTACGGAAAAATGATGAGTGGCGCGGGGCGCAAGATGGGACATATCACAGTGCTGGAAAATTCGCTCGAAGAAGGGCTGGCCATTGCCGAATGTGCGGCGCAGGAAATTTATTTTGGAACAAAAGCATGAAAGAAAAAAATGTGCCGCTCGTCGGCATTATCATGGGCAGCGATTCTGACTGGCCGACGATGGAGGCCGCTTACAAGGTCTGCCTGGAATTCAAGGTTCCCTGCGAAGTCAGGGTGGTTTCCGCACATCGGACGCCAGACGACATGGCGCGTTATGCCAAGTCCGCGCACAAGCGCGGATTGCGCGTCGTCATCGCCGGCGCGGGCGGTGCGGCGCACCTGCCCGGCATGGTCGCGAGTCACACCCCGCTGCCGGTCATCGGTGTGCCGGTAGAAAGCAAAAGTTTGAAAGGCTTGGATTCGCTGCTGTCCATCGTGCAAATGCCGGGCGGAATTCCGGTAGCGACGGTCGCAATTGGTGGTGCGCGTAATGCCGGTTTGCTGGCCATTGCCATGCTCGCCACGAGTGATTCCAAACTGCTTGCGAAACTCGTCGCTTTCAAAAGAAAACTAGCCGCCGAATCGCGCCAACGCGGACGCAAGCTACAATTGAATCTGAAACCATGAGGCGTTTGCGCGGTTGCTGAATACCTGGAAGCAAGCCGGCCAGTCAAAGCGCTGACTCATTCCAAATCATTTTGCAACCGGATGAATCGGCAATATTCAGGGGACAACCACTCGATAAAAACCTGCACCATGGGTGTTGCTATTTGTGTCTGTGAAAGTAGTGGTGGCATTGACGTTGGTGAAAGTTTGCAAGGGCTGCCAGTCAATGAGGTTCGTGGAAAACTGCACGGTCTGGATCAGGCCGGTGCTGCATAGGGTTTGAAACTGGAAGTTGCCGTTGGGCAGAATGATTGGTTGGCCGGTGAAATTGGGCGGTGTGTTAGTGTCCAGAATGTTCACCACGCAAGTCACATTGTCCCCCAGCCACGCACCACCCGATGCTGAAATGAGTTCGAGGGAAAATTGCCGGGGCGGATCTATGACGCGGTCGTTAAAAATAGGGATGGTGATGTTTTTGCTGGTGACGCCAGCACCGAACGTGACGACGCCGGAAATGGGAAAGAAATTAGAACTGCTCGCCGTCAACGCGTAGGTGGTGTAACTAACTTTCACCGTCAGATTGTTCGCGCCGGAGCGGGTGAGTGGCACATTGATGAAGCCGCCGTTCTTGTTGATGCTGGCGGCGGTCGTGGACCATTGAATCATGCCGCCACCGTTGGCCGGCCAGGAACTGATGCTGGCGATGGCGTTGGTGATGGCGGAATAGGCCGCGATGTTGGCACCTTCAACCTGGTCATAGCGTTCGTTAAATAGTGCGGCAAACTCAACGCCATTGGTTGAGGAAGATGTCTGGGTGATGTTTTGGGACAGCACGGAACTTGCACCCGCCAAGCTGCCATAAAACAGATAGCCCCAGCTAAAGGAAGACCCGGGCACACGCGCGTTGTAGCCTTCCAGATAATTTTGCAGATAATGACACAGCCCGATGGCCGAGGCGCTCAACCCGGCACACGAATCATAGGCTTCATAATAACCGGCACCATCAATCACGCGCACGTTGATGTTGGTGGGAAAGTCCACGGCGGATCGGCTCAAATACTGTGGGATGTCGGCATACCAGATTTCCCACGGCGCGAGGTCAGAGGGGCGACTGCGCGACTGAACGACATTGGTGAAACCGAGAATATTCGTGAGACCCGCATTACCGAGCAAATCCTGCTGGATGTAATCCATGTAGGTTTTGCCGCTCGCCTTTTCAATGACGCGGCCCAGGATCAAGTAACCAAGATTGCAATAGACGTTGGATGTGCCCGGCGCGAAGTCGAGCGGCTTGGAAAACATCCAACTGATGACGTTCGTCGGTCCAGCCGGATAGTTCAGACCAATGTTTGTGGAAATTTGAACGGTGCGGAATACCGGGTCGAAAGGCGGATTGTAATTATATTGATTCCAACCGCCCGCATGATCGAGAAGATGTTGCACGGTGATGTTGGTGATGCGGCTGTCGCCCAGCACACCGCCCCAAGGTTGGATGCCGAGATAATCATAAATCTTCGTGCTGGTGGTGATTTTCCCCGCCGCCACGAGTTTGTAAATGGACGACGCTGTCAGCATCTTCGACACACTTGCGAGCCGGAACAGGTTGTCCGGGTGGATAACCTTGGTGAAATTATTATCCCGCCAGCCGTAGCCTTGGCGAAACACCAGCTTGCTGTCCTTCATCAAAGCCAGCGTGCCGGCCTCAAAATTATGGGCGACCAGAAAGTTGGTCATGGCCGATTCCAGCGGTTCCAGTTCGGGCACAACCGGGCCACTGCCGGGCCGGCTGACCGGCATACCAACGCCTTGAAGATACAAAATGCCGCCGCCGTAGGGCGGATCGGGCGTCTCATAATTGGTGAGGGCGGCTGATTCAAAACCCAGCGTTTGCGGAATGAAACTCAGCGAATACAGATGATTCTGGCCGGTCGGGAGAAATTGTCCGGCATAGTTTGAACTGGTTTGGAAATCAGCGGCATTGGGGCCAATGAAGGTTTCTGACTCCATGAAAAGATTCGAGCCACCGGCAAAGCCGAAATTATTCACCTTGTTGGTCGCACCAATCGGAAAGAAGCCGAAATCATACGTCTGCGCGCCTCGAACATCGTCGCCGAGCCGCAGACAGAGACAGAAAGCCAGCGCCACCATACAGGCGCGCAACAAGTAGAAGCAGCGAACATTCATCCGGGATACAGAATTTGAGCGTAAATATAGCATTTATTGCGCCGATTGGCTCGCGGAGAATCCCTTTAACCTAAAACAACCTGCTTGGTTTGAGCAGGGGCAATTGAACGCCGAGTTTGAATTCAGATCATCCCCAATGTTTGGCCATTGCGCGGGCAACCTGTTTGAAATTCGTGATCCGCCACTTCGCCCCGTCGCCCACCAGTGAAGCCCGTCGTTGTTCTGCCGCTGCTGCCGCCGGGCTTCGGCGCGCCCTGCGAATTGCCGCCATCCGGTTTTCCGCCTCCTGCTTTTTCATTTGTCTGAAAGTCATCTTCTTCACGGAAAATTAACTAAACCAATCACGGGTTGAAATCAAGTTTGCGCGGGCACTGAACGGGCGGTTTGAAAATCAGAGCGGACGGAACGGCTGTGGAGTCGCGGGATTTACAAACCGTCCGTTGAGTGCGCGACCGGCTAGGTTCCAAATGCTGGCGATTTGTCTGGCCGGTTTCCGAGTGCCCGCAGGAAAGCCGGCCAGTCAAAGCGCCAGGCAGCATCATTGCGATATGAAAACTGCAACCAAATTTCAGACTCTGCCGAGTGAAAAGCGATAATCCCCAATAAAGCCAATGGAGATATGCGGTTTTGCAACCAAAAAGTGTGCTTTCATTTTGTGTAAAGATTGCACAAAAGCGGGCTTTTTCTCCGCCAAACTGGTTGCCGAATGGAAAAAACCATCGGCCAAGTGCATTTGGTGTATCACATACACCACGACGGGGAAAAGTTCAGGCAAACTGCCAGACATGAAACCGGAATCGGTCTTGGTTCCGTGGTGAACCACACTTCGTGTGCCAGGCACGCCTTGCGCCCGATGGGTTCAGGCAGAATGACCAATCGGAAAATGAATGACAGAAAGAAAATAACGATTGTGCCAACGGGGCATAACGCCATTTGAAAAACCGCTAATATCGCGCGTTATGTTCACAGCCGTCGCACAAAAGAATCTGGCAGATGCCGAAGGCTACTTCGACGAGCATCTGGCGCAGAACGACTACTACGCCGCCGGTGAAATCCGGCCCGGCCAGTGGATCGGTGCAGGCGCGGAACGCCTTGGCCTAAGCAATGCAGTAACCCGCGATCAATTTCACGCGCTGTGTGAAAACAAAAATCCGAATGACGATAACCGCCTGACACTGCGTCAGGAAAAAACCAATCAACGGCGCGTGTTTTACGATTTCACCTGTTCCGCACCGAAATCAGTTTCGGTGCTGGCAGTGACGATGGATGACGACCGGCTGGTGTCGGCACATGAAGAGGCGACGCGTATTGCATTTCGCGAACTTGAAACCTTCGCCTCAACCAGAGTTCGCAAGCAGGGTAACCAACGTGACCGCACGACCGGCAATCTGGTCGCCGCCGCGTTCACGCACACGAGCAGTCGGGCGCTCGACCCGCTATTGCATACGCACCTCACCGTATTCAATGCCACCTTTGATGAAACGGAAAAGCGCTGGAAGGCATTGCAGGCGCGCGGCATGTATGACGCGATTCGTTATGGCACGGCGGTTTATCGCAATGAATTGGCGAAGCGGGTTCAGCAGATTGGCTATCGCATTCGTCCGGCGAAACACGGCTTTGAAATCGAGGGCGTGAGCGAAGCGGTGTTGAAACGATTTTCCAAGCGGTCGCAACAACGGGATGCGGTGGTCCGGGAACTGGAACAAAAGCTAGGGCGCAAATTGTCGAATAATGCCATCGCTCTGGCGGTGCATCAGAGCCGGGCGAAAAAGATCAAGGGCATCTCGACCGCCGAGGTTCGGGAGCAGCAGTTGGCACAATTGCAGCCGGATGAATTGCAGGCGCTGCAAAAACTCACCACGTCGGTTCAACCCGTCCGGCAGGTCCGCCGGTTTGAACCGGAAAGCCAGGCCCTGAATTACGCTGTCGCCCATGTTTTCGAGCGCAAGTCGGTCGTGCCGGAGCATGAACTGTTGGGCGTGGCACTGGCACAGCATCCGGGTGAACTGGATTTGCCGGCGTTGAAAGAAGCGGCGAAGTATTCGGCTCAACTGGTCAAAACCGAGCGTGGATTATCCACGCCACAGATTTTGGCAACGGAAATTGATTTGATTCAGACGGTCAATGCGGCCTGCGATGCCGTCGCGCCCATGCATCCCGGTTTCCGACCTGCGGACTGGTTGGGCGAAGATCAACGCCGCGCGATTTACCATGTCCTGCGCACCAGTGACCGCATCACCGGCCTGCGCGGTCTGGCCGGCAGCGGCAAAACCACGGCGTTGCGCGAGTTGGTCGCCGCCTGTAAAGAGGCGAAGATTGAACCGCTGTTCTGCGCGCCAACGGCGGCGGCAACGGATGTTCTTCGCAAAGAGGGGTTCGAGGCGAAGACACTGCAAAGCCTGTTGCTGTCTAAACCGATTCTGTCAGAACGGCAATTGATTGTATTGGATGAAGCCGGGGCGGTGGGAATTGACGATATGAAGCGGCTGTTTGACCAGGCGCGGGACGCCCGCTTGGTGCTTTCCGGAGACACTGGGCAGCACGCTTCGGTGGTGCGTGGTGATGCGCTGCGGATTTTGGAACGGCATTCCAATTTCAAATCCGGCCAGTTGACGGCCATCCGGCGGCAACGCAAGGCCGCGTATCGCAAGGCCGTGGAACTGGCGGCGCAGAAACGCACTGTCGAAGCGTTCGCGCAGTTGGAACGTATGGGGGCTGTGGCAGAAGTCCTTTCGGACGGGCACCATGATCTTCACGACTCAGCGGCGAAATCGTATTTGAAAGCATTGGCGGAAAACAAATCCGCGCTGCTGGTCGCGCCAACGTGGAATGAAATTGAGGCCGTGACGGAGAAAGTCCGCACCGTGCTGAAAACATCCGGTCGGCTGGGCGGTGAGGAAAAAGAATTTCAAGTTTTTGATTCACTCTCATGGACGGAAGCGCAGAAACGGGATGCACGGCAATACCGTCCCGGTATGGCTATTCATTTTCATCGTCGAGGACATGGTTTTAATAAAAATGAAACCGTCGCGGTGGTCGCTGTCGAAAACGATTCGCTGAAAGTGCAGCGCGCTGACGGCACCGAAACTTTTTTTCCTTTGTGTCAAAGCTCTGCCTTCTGCGATGTGGGTGAGAGACGAAAAATAAAAATCGTCGCCGGGGACAAGCTGTTGCTGCAAGCCAACGCGGTGGCCGTGCGCAAGCACTTTATCAATGGCGAACTCGTCGAGGTGCGAGCGATTCAAGGCGATTCCGTTTTGCTGGCCGATGGCCGGGTGATTCCTGCCGATTATCGCACCTTCACGCATGGTTACGCCGTCACGTCGCACGCCGCGCAGGGCAAAACCGTGGATGAAGTTTTACTGGTCGCCTCGTCGCGTTCGCTGCCCGCCATCAATCAGGAACAATTTTACGTCAGCATCTCGCGCGGGCGCGAACGCTGCCAAGTCTTTACCGATGATTCGGAATTGCTGCGTTTGCACGTCACCCATTCCAGCGCGCGGCTTGCGGCGGTTGAGGCCATGCCACAACGGGACTTTCTGCAAACCATTTTGCAGCGCGGCAATCGTTTTATGAAACGATTCCGCCAGCGCATTGCCCGATCACTTTCAATCAAAACCACCGAAAGGAGCAGCCATGAAATCAAGCCAACCGAACAACACCAGCGACAATCCGCCCGCCATATCAGCGTCTAGCCCGCGTAAAAATCCCTGCATCGGCAGTGATCCCAACATCGCCGCGCTCGAAGTAATTGCCGATGATGGCATCAGCTATCTGCTGCCCTACGCGCAGTTCTTGTATGCCGAAAGAACTGCTAACCCGGCCTTGGAAAAAGAACCGGAGGCACCGCCGGAAAAAATGTCCATTCATTTTGCGTGTGCCGAGGTGATCGTTCTGGGAAGCGGTCTCACCTGGCTGGAACGCCGGCTTCAGCAATACGAATTGAGTTTTGTAATGTCGGCAGATAGCCGTTTGGGCGCGGTGTATGACACCCTCATTGCCGCCGTCACCCTCACTTTAATCAAGGAACGTGTATGACTGCTGATCCACCATTAAAAATCCAGCCATTGGAAAAATACCGCGCCACCATGACCAAGGAGGAAGTCGCCGACGCGCTGGGGGTCGCCACGCATATCATCCCGCCACTGTCGCGGGCAGGCTTGATCAAGCCGCTGGGGCGACCGCAGCGTTATTGCGTGAAACATTATTCGCGTGATGTGCTCGCGCAACAGATTACCGATATAAGCTGGCTCGACAAGGTGGTGGCGGCCATTCACCGGCACTGGCGTATCAAGAACGCCAGGAAACTGGCGCGACTCGCGAAATCAGGGGGGACGAAAAAGTCCGACACGCAGTAGTAACCATGACATCCATTTTCGTTTATGAACGTGACAACTTCAAATTCATCACCGATCACCAGCTCCGTAATCAGTCTATCAAAGTGGTTGGAGCGGGTCGGGGTGACACCAATTACAGCCTGGCGCTGGCGGAAAAAAGGCTGGCTTAGAACTGTCAACATCGCTGGTCGGCAATACCTCACTCAGGAAGCCATAGACGAATTTCATCGCCGTGTGGTCGCCGGGGAATTTGCGCAGGAGCACAAGACACCGACTCGAAAAGATCGTTCGGCATAAAACACCGTTAATTTTTGGGGAAAGTGGCACATCGAGAGATTTGCAAATTTCTTGACGAACGAGCGTTACGCGGCGGACGAGAATATTAAAGTGGCACATTTCAATGCAAAGACTTCATAGATGCAAAGTCCTGTGCGTCTCACCTCTAAAAATAGAAACCCAGAAAACGAAGTCCTGTGCGTCCGTCCCTAAAAAACAGACTCCACTGGGACTAAGTCCTGTGAGTCTGTTGATTTTTCTGTGCCACTTTTTGTGCCACTTTCGGGGTCGGAAAGCCACCCATTTTAGGGGTGCGGCGAAATCAGACTAAAATTGAAAAAAGGCTTGTAAACAAAGGCTAAAACACATGTGAGAAGAAGTCGCGAGAAGCGGTCAGAAAGTGCGATTTTGAAAATTTTAAGTCCTGTGCGTCTGCCATTTCGCCACACCGGCTACCTTGATTCTATTGATGATTTTGCGTGTTCACCAATCGCAACTTGACTTTGCGACACTTTTTGCGACACTATTACGGTATGAAACGGATTGCAGCCGTAGTTGATCAGGAAACCGTAGTTGTGAGTCGCAAGTCTCATTCGCAACACAAGTATGCGAAGGTTTTGGACGGACGCAAGCAGCCAATTCGAGGACTGTGGCAGCGCAACGGCAAATTTATCGCCCGGATCGCCATTGAGGACGAGGCCGGCATCAAGAGCAACCGCTGGGTGTCCCTGAAAGGCGCGACGACGGTCGCCCAGGCGCAGGAGCAGCTTAAAACCCTGCACGTTGACCGGACGCGCAACGATCTGCCAATTCTCAAGCGCACCCCGAAATTCGCTGATTACGCCAATCAGTATTTTGCCTACCACGACACGGTGAAGGACGCCAAGCGCCCGGCGACCATCGAAAAGGAGCGCGGCGCGATCAAGCTTTGGAAGGCGCACCTCGGCGGCTTGCGTTTGGATAAAATTCGACGGCTTCACATCAACTCGTTTATTCAAAAGCGGCAGGCGGCCAAAATCTCTGGCCGCACGGTGAACCTGGATATAATTGCACTGCGGAACGTGCTGAAAAGGGCGATTGACGATCAATGGTTGAAGGTTTTGCCGACGGAAAATTTGCGCCCGCTGAAATGGACACCGCGCAAGCGCGAGTTGGTGACGCAAGCCGATATTGAAAAATTGTGTGAAGCGGCACAGGAAGTTTCCAAGAATGGTCAGGAGTTTTCGGATTATGTGAAACTGCTGGCTTTCAGCGGTGCGCGGCGCAGCGAGGCATTGCGACTCAAATGGTCTGACGTGGACTGGCGCAACGAGCAACTCACCATCGGGGCTGATGGTTTGAACAAGGGACGCGAAGTGCGGGTTGTGGATTTCAACCAGAAGCTGAAGGAGCATTTGAGTGACATGCTGAAACGGAAAGCACCCGATTCACAATTTTTGTTTCCCTCGCCACAGCGCGGCGAGACGGACGCCTCTGCCAAGACGTTCATGGAAAGTCTGCGACTGGCCAGAAAACAATCAGGTTTGTTGAACATTGGCTTTCACGACTGCCGGCATTTCTTTATCAGCTACGCCGTGATGAGTGGAATTGATTACATGACGATTGCCCGCTGGGTCGGCCACAAGGACGGTGGCATTCTGATCGGCAAGGTGTATGGGCATTTGAGCAACGAACATGCACAGGCACAGGCGGCGCGATTGAACTTTGGGCCGGCGATTGTGACGACGCCAAAGGCAGCGAATGCGTGACATCAAGTGCCGTGTCCAGCGCCCCTGGGCTTTGGCACATAATTAACTTGGGAAAATTCTCCGGCACTGGCGCGGCGGTGGAATTCATCAAGAGCTTCCTGCGTGAGATATTGCCGCCCGGCGATGTTGATGGTTTTGAGCCAGCCGCGTTTGCGCCAGCGCCACGCCGTGCAGGTCGTCACCCCAACCTGCTTGAGCCACCGGGTCAGACTAATGACCGCCGCGCCGGGCATCGGATACATATTTCCATTCGATTCAATTTTCACACAGCATAGCTTAATTCGCATCTGGTGGACGTTGGTGTTCCACACACACAAGACATGCAGACTCCGAGCGTGATTCCTAAGTGCCATCCGGTGGCGAAGCGAACGCGGTCAGGGAGGAACGAAAAGCGGCGAGCCATTTGTTTGAGCCGCTTTTCGTAGTGTCCTTGACGGCGGGAGCGAGCCATATAATAGAGGCACAAGGCACGCTCGGCGTGCGGCTGCAAAATCCAAAACGATTTTTCCGACCCTTTCACGTCAGACTCTCAGACACAATTTTTAATTGCGGCTGAGTTTGCGGCTGCCGGTGGTGTTTTATATGAAACATCAACCGCGTCGTTGTATCTGCTGCAAACAAGTTTTTACCCCCGATCCTCGGAGTCGCCACCGGCAGCTTTTTTGTTCAGCACCCGCCTGTAAAAAAGCCAGCAAGGCGTTGAGTCAAAAATTCTGGCACGCGAAGCCGGAAAATCAAAATTACTGGCGCGGGCCGGATCAACTGGAGCGCGTGCGCGCCTGGCGCAAGCTTCATCCGTTTTATTGGAAAAAGCCGCAAAAGCCGAAGCCCTGAAGTTGCGTTACAAGATGACATAGCCACTTCGCCGACAATTCGTAAAATGGACGTTAAAAAATATCAGTATGAAAAATGACGATAACAAAAATCCGCAAAATCGAGCCGCCGCGTATGTCAGAAATGCCGTCCGTCAGCCAAAGTGCTCCATCGGCGAACAAATGGCCGCCATCCGTGAATATGCCCAGCGCCGGGAATTGGAAATTGTGAAAACGTATGCGGATGGCGGCGAATCGGATTGAGCCGCTGCCTGCGTAATCACGAGTAAAAAATCAAACACTTTTGTAAACATGGGCAGAGAAGATAAAAATGCCGCACTCAATCGCGCCGCTGCCTATGTGCGCATGTCCACGGAGCATCAGCAATACTCCACCAGCAACCAGATGGACGTGATTCTTGACTACGCCAAGCGCCGTGGCTTGGAGATCGTCAAAATTTATTCGGACGAGGGCAAAAGCGGTTTGAACATCGAAGGCCGGGAAGCGTTGTCGCAAATGCTGGATGATGTCCGCGGTGGGCGGATCAATTTTGCCAACATCCTCGTCTATGACGTGAGCCGGTGGGGACGATTCCAAGACCCCGATGAAAGTGCCCATTATGAATATACCTGCCGCAACGCGGGTGTGGCGGTGCATTATTGCGCGGAGCAGTTTGAAAACGACGGCAGTCCGGTGTCCACCATCGTCAAAGGCGTCAAACGCGCGATGGCCGGCGAATACAGCCGCGAGTTGTCGTCAAAAGTTTTTCAGGGCGCGTGCCGATTGATCAAGGAGGGGTTCAAGCAGGGCGGCACGGCCGGTTTCGGTCTGCGCCGGATGCTGATTGACCAGAGCGGCCAGCGGAAAACGATGCTGAAGATGGGCGAACATAAAAGCATCCAGACTGACCGCGTGATTTTGGTGCGTGGGCCGGATGAAGAGGTCAAGGTTGTGCGCTGGATTTATCGGACATTTCTGGACGGCAAAAATGAATCTGAAATTGCCGACGCGCTGAATGCAAAAAATGTTCTGACCGATTTTGGCCGGGCCTGGACGCGCAGCACAGTTCACCAAGTTCTCACCAATGAAAAATATATCGGCAACAATGTCTATCACCGCACGTCTTTCAAACTGAAACGCAAGCATGTAGAAAATCCACCGGATCGATGGGTGCGAGCCGATGGCGTTTTCGAGGGCATCATTGAGCCGGAGCAATTTTTCAAAGCGCGCGAAATCATTCTGGCGCGCAGCCGAAAATTCACCAATGAGGAGATGTTGGAAAAATTGCGCGGCCTGTTGAGCCAGCACGGCCATATCAACGGCATCCTAATTGACGAGGCCGAAGATTTTCCATCGAGCGCGGCCTATCGGCATCGCTTCGGCAGTCTGGTTTCTGCCTATAAACTCATCGGTTACGATCCGGGGATTGACTTCACCTTCATTGAGGATAACCGCCGGTTGCGCCAACAGCGACCGGACTTGGTGGCGTCTGTGATACAAAGAATCATCGCGCTGGGCGGGACGGCCATTGTGGACGACGAAACGGATTTGGTGCTGGTGAATGGCGAACTGCGGGTTTCCATCGTCCTGTGCCGGCACACCACGACCTTTGCCGGTTCTTCGCGCTGGCTGATTCGACTGGATGCCGGTTTGAAACCGGACATCACCATCGCTGTCCGCATGGATACAATCAACGAGGGTATCCGGGATTACTACATCCTGCCGGGCATTGACATGACGTGGGAAAATCTGCGCATCGCTGAATTCAACGGCGTCTATTTGGACACCTACCGTTTTGACACACTGGACAATTTTTTCGCCATGACCGAACGGGTCAAGCTGGAGGAGATTTTATGAGTGATGAAATTAAAATGATACCGATTGAGCGGATACACATTTTGAATCCGCGCTACCGTGACCAGAAAAAATTCGGGCAGATTATCCAGAGCATAAAAAATGTGGGACTGAAAATGCCGATTCAAGTCAGCATCCGGTCAGAGCATGAGGCGGCAGAACCGGAATACGATTTGATTTGCGGTCAGGGCCGCCTCGAAGCGTTCAAGGCGCTGGGGCACAAGGAAATTCCGGCCATCGTGGTGGACATTTCCAAGGAAGAGCGGCTGATTCGCAGTCTGGTGGAAAATATTGCGCGGCGCTATCCACAGCCGATGGATTTGATCAATGAAATCGAACGGCTGAAAACGCTCGGTTACAGCGTTGGAGAAATCAGCAAAAAACTGGATGTCAGCGACCATCTGGTGCGCGGGCTGATGAGCCTCAAAAAAGCAGGTGAAGAGCGGTTGCTCGAAGCGGCCATCACGGGGAAAATTCCGATCTGGGTAGCGGTGGACATTGCCAAGACCGACACGCTCGAAATGCAGCGTGAACTGCTCAAGGCATACGAGAACAAGCAACTGGATTATTTGTCACTGAAATACATCAAGGGGCTGATTGTGCAACGGCGGTTGATTGGCAAACAACGCGCGGGCAAAGTCCAGCCGGCAAAGCCAAAAACCAGCGTCGAAAGCATGGTGAGCGCGTATCGGAAAGAGAGCCAGCGCCAGAAATTGATGATCAAAAAGGCGCGGGTATGTGAAGCCAGATTGTCTTTCATCGTGACGGCGTTCAACAAACTGCTGGCCGATGAAAACTTTTTCAACCTGTTGCGGGCGGAGTCGCTGGCCACGATTCCAAAATATTTATCGGCGAAACTTACGCTTGGAAACCAGGAGGCAACATGAATGAAATGAAAATCGGATTTGAGCTGCGGAAAATCCGGCTGGCGCTGGATGATATTTCACCGATGCGGCAAATCAAGGATGTGAATAAGGGCATCCTGCGCTACAAAAAAATTCTGTCCTCCATCAAGGCGGTGGGTTTGGTCGAACCCCTCGTCGTTTATCCACAAAAAGACGCGCCGGGAAAATATCTGCTGCAAAACGGGCATCTGCGATATGTGGCACTGAGGGAATTGGGCGAAACATCCGCCGACTGCATCATTGCGACTGACGATGAGTGCTACACCTATAACGCGCGGGTCAGCCGGTTGCCGCCGATTCAGGAACACCAAATGATCGTCAAAGCCGTGAAGGAAGGTGTGAGCATAGAGCGGATAGCGGCGGCATTGAACATGCCGGTTCATGTTGTGCTGGCGTCCATGAATTTGCTCAAGGGCATCCATGAGCAGGCGGCGGAATTATTGAAGGATAAGAATATTGCACCGCCGGCCATCCGGCTATTGAAGCGGGTCAACGGGATGCGACAGATCGAAATCGCGGAAATGATGGTGGCGGCCAATAATTTTTTCACCGGCTATGCCGAGGCATTGGTGTTGGGAACGCCCAAAGACCAACTGGCCAATCCCCACGACGCAAAGAAAAAGAAAGGCATGACCCCGGAGGAAATTGCGCGGATGGAAAGCGAAATGGAATCGCTGGAGCGAGACTTGAAATCCGTCACGGACAATTACACGGAAAACATGTTCACCCTGCAAACCGCGCAAACCTACATCAAAACGCTGCTGAAAAATGCTAAAGTCGTCCGGTATCTGACCGGCAATCACTCGGAAATCCACACTGAGTTTGAAGCCATCGCATCGGCGGAGTCGGTATGAGCGGCAAAAACTCCCAGCAATCCGTTTTTATTTAAATTTCTGCAATGCGTTTGCACAGCGGCTTTGAATCAACGCAGCGACAGCCTTGGTGGTGGGGTGCTCGGTGGTCAAGTCGGGCGTTTTTGCCAGAACCGTTTCCGCCAGTTCCTGCACACGCCGTTTAACCATCGGCTTGGCCAGTCCTGCTTCCTCTGCCAATTCGTCGAAGTGTTTTGGCAGCACCTTGTCGGAGACATATTCGCCGCCGATCTTCATCGCCATTTTTTTGGCAAGTTCCGGGTAATAGGCGGTGCTGAGAACATCGTAAAGCGGCGCGAATCGTGTCTCCCGACCGTAAAGCAATGAAAAATTCTTTCCGTGAGCATCATGGTTTCCGGCCAGAAAATTGAAAATGACGGCATCCAACAATCGTTGGAGGTCAATCACCGGTGCGCTGGACAATTCACGCAGCAACGCGAAACACTGTTTGAGCGAAGGCCCGCCTTCGTTCTGGTATTTATTGTCAGGACTGATGCCAAGTGCCTGGCAAAAATCCTCCTGATGTTCCCGTTCCAAGTATTCGGGACCTTCTGGAACATCCCGCAACGCGATCCGGTCGTAACGCTGAATAAGGAGATAATCGATGTCCTCCGCCCTGCCCACTTCGGCTTTGGCCGTGTGGAGACCAATCGCATGGGCCAGTTTCATGCAGAAAGCTTCATTGAACACGATCCCTTCAAAACGCTCAATGGCCGGTTTTAGAATATGCGTGCTGGGTGCTCCACCAAGCGGAATGGAAATTTTATCGCCGGCGACATGCACGGCAATTTTGTCCTGCGCACCAGCCAACGAAAGCCGGATGCCGTCCTCTCCAGCCATCAACGGACGACGCGGCAGCAGCCTGAGAATTTCCGCCAGTTTTTCGCCGGGCAACGGTCGGTAGCTATATTTGCGGTCCGGCAGTTTTTCCCCTGCCGGTATAAAGGTCACGGCTCCGGCACATTCGCCGCCGATTTGCTCCAGCATGGCGAAATCGTTTCTGGCACTGATTCCGAGATTCTTCGCAATAATCTCGCGTTTGCTTTCATCCGGCAGGACACCGGCAAAAAATCCCCGGCACTCGTTGCGATTAAACCGCCCTTTTCTGAGCGGCAACGAATGGGACAGCGGAATCGCGCCTGTATGGCTCAACCAACTTTCGGCATAATGAAATGCCATCTGGCCATTCTCATCCTGAATGAGCTGGCCCACCAGGTGCCGCCGCAAATAAACGTCCAATGTCCGTGGCATATTTTAAGTTCCTTTCTTACTGCTCCCAGCGGCGGGCGGAATCATTTCGATTTTGATGCCCAACGTATGCAGAACGGTGAGCACTTTGCCAAGCTGGCAAGTGGGCTTCCCTTTCTCCAGATCAATGATGAAGCGCAAGCCGGTGCCGGAGGTCATGGCCAAATTCTTTTGGGTCACACCCATACTTTTGCGGGTGCTACTGACCAATTCACCTATTTTCTCAGGGGTGTATTTCATAGCTCAAATCAAATGTTACCGTGCGGTAACATTAAGACCATGCGTTGCTTAAATCAAGTGAAATGTTCCCGAACGGGAACAAATGCCTTCTGTAAGACAACACGGTGTGTTTTAATTCCCGTTCGGGAATAAAGGCAATCAACTTGTGAACCCGGACGAACCGAAAAAAGGCGGGCATGTCACCGGAAGACATCGCGCGGATGGAAAGTGAAATGGAATCGCTGGAACGCGACCTGAAAGCGGTCGCGGATAATTATACGGAAAACATATTCACTCTGCAAACGGCGCAAACCTACATTATGAACCTGCTAAAAAACGCGAAGGTCGTTCGGTATCTGAATGCGAACCATGCCGACATCTATTCGGAGTTTGAAACGATTGCGGCGACGGAAACGGTATGATGAAATGGCTTTAATGTGAGCAGCGTTTATGAGAAAAATAGAACATGGTCGTGAGCAAATCAGGATGGGAAAACTGGCTTGAGCGCCTTTACAACCTCCGGCGCGACAAAAGCGGTTCGCATGAGCGACCACACAAGCCAGCGTTACTGCTTAGCATCATTGATCTATTGGATCACGGCGTAATTACACGCAATGAAGTGCCACTCAGCGATGAACTGGTCGCGGCCTTCAATCGATACTTCGCGGTTGTTCGCCGGGAAAACGATCAGCCGACGATTCAGAATCCGTTCTTCCATCTGTGCGGCGATAAATTCTGGCGGATCGTGCCCGTGGCTGGCGAACGTGACATCTACCAAGCAGGTGCGACGTCCGGCGCACCCAGTGTGGCGGAATTGCGTCGCAAGGTGGTCTACGGAAAATTCGACGATGGCATGTGGCAGTTGCTGAATGATCCAATTTCGCGCCATCAGTTGCGTGAGGCGCTGATTGCCCGCTATTTCCCGGATGACCGTGATAAACTCGCCGCCATCACCGCCGCCGGACGTGCGGTCGAACCGATGGCAGCGCTCCGGGAAGAATTGCCGCCGGGCCGTGACGGGGCATTCCGACGGACAATTCTGGACATTTACGATTATCGGTGTGCGGCATGTGGCGTGCGGGTGCTGCTCGATCAATCGGTTTCGCTGGTAGAGGCGGCTCATTTGATTCCCTTCAATGTCAGCCGGAACGACAAGCCGACGAACGGCATGGCCTTGTGTCCCAATCACCATTGGGCAATGGATCGTCACCTGATTGCGCCGGTGCCCGATGGCAAAAAACGCGCTGGCATCTGGCGCGTGAATGAGGAACGGCTGGATGAGCGCATCGAGGGACAACGCGATCTGGTGGCCATCGCGGGCAAATCGGTGATTCCGCCGGGCGAAGAAAAGTTTTATCCGGCGCTGGAAAGTTTGCGGTGGCGCGAGGAACATCTGGTCACTACCTACTGACGCCATGATGCCAACGACCACACGCCATCCGGACGCGGGTAACAACCTGACTTTGCCGGTGTTTGGCTTGATTGAACCGGAACGAGTGCTGGCGATGGATGAACTATTTGCCGTGGTGAGCGACAAATTTCCGGTATCGCCAGGTCATACGCTGATCATACCGCATCGCCTGTTGACGAGATTCCGGGAACTCAACGCACAAGAAAAAGCACGACTGCTAGAATGGGTGGAATGGTCACAGCGACATCTGGAAGCGACCTTGTCACCGACACCGGAAGGTTTCAACCTTGGTGTCAACGACGGCAAAGCGGCGGGGCAAACGATGCCGCAGTTTCATTTTCACGTGATTCCCCGACACGTTGGCGATGTGCCTGATGCTCGCGGTGGCGTGCGATGTGTCATTCCCGGGAAAGCGAGATATTGGTAAATCATAAAAACTCACATACACCAAAAATGAGCTGGGACGAAATTGGAAGATCAGAGCGCAAATGCCCTTGTGGTAAGGGTAAATTTGTCAGCATCAGCGAAGCGGATGACTGGAACAGAAGCCACACCAGAATCAAAATCTGTTGTCCCGCTTGTCAAAAAAAGCATGAAAAGGCCTTGGCCATAATCCATTCGCACGAAGTTAAGGCAGGAGAAGCGAGAAAATTTGCCGAACGCAGAGCACGCGAACGATTCTTGCCGGTCTTTGTGGATCGTTTTACTGACCTCTCAAAAAAGGAAGTTTGGGAACGGTTGCACAAAGGCTCTCAATATCCAGTTCTCGGAACTTTTTACTCGCACATTCGGAGCTACGGGTCGGTAGAGGCATATCTGGAAAAGCATTTTATGCGCGAACTGGAAGTCTATTTTCCAGCCAAGTTTAAGGATCAACAGATCGAAGCTGGTTTGCGACAAGAAATAGCAGAAGCACAGAAGGCTAGACAGGCGCGTCAGGAATGGGCTGCATATCTCCCAGTTGATGAATAGCCAGCCGCACGAATGAGCGAATTGGAACTGGTCAAACAAGACAGCTATGCTCATTGGATACTATTCCCATGAGTTGCTGATGGATTTTTTTCCATGGTTGCGCGAGATCGAGTGTCAGCGCGCGAATGCGGTGGCCGTGCGTGATAAAGTCAACCGAGAAGTCACGCGTGGTGCGCGGGTAAAGCAGAACACCCTCGGCCTGGTCCCAACCTGGTTTATTGGACTGCTGACGCAGATATGTGAAAATCTGATACAGATTGGCCGATGAAAGCTTGGGCGTCCCGTAGGAACCGGCCTTGAGCGCCTGCGCATAAAATTTGGTATCCAGAATGATCGCACGTCCGTCACCACGGAGACACACGTCGGTCTCCATGCGCGGCATCAGTGCTCTGGCATCTTCATTCGATTCATCCAACTGCCAATAGATATGGGGGTTGGTTACCTGCCATTTGCCGGCGAGTTCACGCTGGAAAAAGTTAAAGACAAAGTTCTGAAACAGCTTCGGCAGCGCGTCCCGGAGGAAATCGCGGAAGCGTCGCGCCCCACCGTGCTCGGCAGGGAGCCAGTGCTCATGGACGAATTCACAGATGTGCAACAGAAAGGCGTAGATGCGGTTATTGCGGTGGAGTTGGACGCGCCGGAAATGCTCGCCGTGAAGTTCCAGACCTTGAACAGGGGCAAGCCAGCGAAGCAGATCATGCACGTCCGCGCGTGTGGCGGCGTGAAGTTCCTCCGCGTCATGCAGCCGCTGAAGTGTCGTTTTCAGAATCCGATTCGGCAGCGTGTCGTATTCGAGTTCATCCCAAGCGCAGGCGGCGCGACCATGGCGGAGTAGATTATGGCGCAGAGTTTGGGTGACGAGCAGTTTGCCGCGCACGCCCAAGATTTCGTCCTCGCGTGGAAGATAGCCGCGATCCAACCCGCGGCGGAGCAGGCGGCGCGTGCCATTCACCAGCACGCGGGCGAACAAGTCAATCAAGTCGGTGGAATCCAACGTGTCCACATCGGCGATGGCGTCCTTTTCCTCCAGCACATCCCACGCGTAACACAGCAGGTAATATATGTTAGTAATGGGAATTTCTGATCCAACAGACGTCACCGGCACCGCTGGAGTGTTCACACGTCCAGAGGTAGCGGCAGATTCCATCATGTTGGCACCGGAAGTCATGTTTGGAGTCGCTGCTAGGCCAACAATTCAGCGACGAGTTTTTCCACCCGATCAGGGGAATCAAAATATTCCTCCAGCAGGGGCTGGATTTCGCCAGCAATGACTTCGCGATACCAAGCTTCGTCCGGCGCATGGCCGTCCGGTGGGCAAAAAAAGCTGTGTCCGATACGGAAACGGGAACCAAGGTCGCGTTCGTTGGTAATTACCTCATTCAGACTTCCGATCTTGGTGCGGATTCGCGCGATGAGGGTATCGGTTGCCTTGCGTTCCTTGAGCCATGTGGCAAAGGCGGGAGAATCCATCGCGGGGTCAAGTGTCTCAAAGGCGAAACGCCGCCGCAGGGCGTAGTCCACCATTGCCAGCGAGCGGTCGGCTGTATTCATGGTGCCGATGAAGTGGAGATTCGCCGGCAGATAAAATGTTTCATCAGGACTTTCCGAATACGTCAGGGGGATGGCATGTTCTGGACCGCGTTTGTCGGCCTCAATGAGCATCAGCAGTTCGCCGAAGATTTTGGCCAGATTGCCACGGTTAATTTCGTCAATGATGAAGAACCAATCCCGGTCGGGGTCATTACGGGCCAGCCGCACGAATTGGTAGAACACTCCATCACGCCGCTCCAAGCCGGTTCGGGTTGGGCGGAATCCTTGAACAAAATCCTCGTAACCGTAGCTGGGGTGGAACTGAACCATCGCGACTCGGCGAACATCCTTCATCCCCATCATGGCGAAAGCCAGACGGCGGGCGACGAATGTTTTCCCGACTCCGGGCGGCCCTTGCAGGATTATTGCCTTTTTGCGCTTGAGGCGCGCGATTATTTCGTCGTGCTTGGCAGCCGTCATGAAGAGGCCCGCGAGCGCATCCGCTTTGGTGAATGATGCGGGCTTGGGGAGTTGGGTGCCAAGGTTTCGCTCATCTATCAATGCGCGGATGGCTTCGTATTCATCATTCGTGACGGAAAACAAACTGCCCTGATTATTCAAAATCGGTTCGCATTTCGACAATGCCGGCACTGCCTGCAATTCTGCCCAGGTGACTGGTTCGGAAAATTGTTCAATCTTTCGGAACTCAATTGCCTCTTTACCGGGAAGCCCATGCAATGCCTTGGTGATTTCACAAATCGCGACAATTTCCTTGTCCGGGGTCGTAACGTAGCCGATGAGCAGATCGCCGGGTTTGACGGCGGCAAAATATTTGAATTTTTGGCGCTTGTTACCGGCTTCGTTGTGCGACGTGTAAGTTTGAACTGAACCAATCGAGGCAGTTCGGAAATCCCAGATTTTTGGATTGGCATTCAGCCACCAATAAGCCACACCATTGGACACAGACGGTTTGACCACCGGATCGGGTTCGGCTCCGATTTCGAGACCGACCTTGCCACCAATCTTTTTCACGAAATCGGGCCAGCGGGTGATGTCCGTAAGAGCTTTCATGGCCATTTTACCATCCTCCGGCATTTCCCATTCTCCCTTGGAATACCACTTCACCTTGCGGACGTGATGGTAATTGGGTCGTGAATCATCAAAAATATAATCGCTTTCGACAACACCGTAGCCGAACAACTTGGAGAAGCCTTGCTTCGCGAAAATAACGTCCCCTACCGCTATCTCGTGGGCAAATTGCCAGCAGGCATGGGTGTCATTCTTTTTGTCGGTGTCAGCCGGCCAAAGCTCCTTCAGCTTGGCACGAAGATCGTCCTTATTCTTGTAAGCGGTCAGGTCGCCTAGATCATCCCAACCAATGGCGGCGATTCCGTTTTCATAGAAATCCTCCCACATCTCGCCACCTTCTCCGGCTGAAAGCGTCCAATACCGGCGCGACTCCGGTTCTTTTGAAACCTCATGCAATTTATAGGCGGCATTTACATCAGATTCCTCATCATCAGCGGCTGATCCCCCGTTTTCCTGATAAGCATCCAAAGAAATCTGCGGAAAATCGTCACCGACCTTAGCGACGACCTTTTCCATCCACGAATGATAACCTGCCGCCGTTTTGCTCTCACAGATTATGCCGTGGCGCTCAAAATAGGCGCGCGTGTTTTTGTCGAGCGACAGGTAGGCGCGAGGCTTCATCCAGAACAAGCTCATGCTCATCCGAGCCAGCCCCATCTGGCTGATGCCGAGTGCTTCATTGAATAGATTCTGGTCAAAGGTTTGCCAATTCTTCTCCACCGCCTCCCTGGCGACCCGCCAAAGAATTGGAACATCGGTGGGTTCGCGGTCCGCTGCATAAGCGAAAGCCCAACTGTTTTGGGCGTTGGCGAGCGGGATGCCGTCAAAATCTTGCGGCACTGGAGCGGATAGATTCCATGCCTTCTTGATTCTTTGCAAAATCGCTTGCCGACCGGAAACCGAACTGGTGCGGTTGAAGCTGGAAAAGAAGGTGAGCGGATCAATCTCGGCAAGAGGAATTACCTTGCCGCTGGCATCACGGTCGTTGAGTTGGATGACTTTCAAGCCCTCGGCACGGAGTTCTTGGAGCAGAGCCAGCAATTCGGCCTGCCGATCTTCAAACTCCAAAATCTTGCGAGCCATTTCTTCGTATAGGGGAATCCAGGTGAAGCTCATATAATATTGTGTTTATTGTTTTGAGTAATGAATGTGGATTAGCTGAGTTTGGACGGCGGACAAAAAATTGGGAGAAGTGCGGCAGTTAGTTCCTCCCAGAATTCCTCGATGCCCCGTTTATAGTTATTAAAATGGTCAACCGTCAGACGCAAACCTTCGCCGACAAGCGGTCGAAGTGGAAGCATTAAGATATGTGGAAAGGGGTCGAGCGGGTCTCGAAACATATCCGGGTTTAGTGACTTTAGTTCTTCCGACGACCGGCCATCACCATGTTTTACGGTGTTGGCGACCAAATTTAGTTCCTTCAACTTTTGCCAACATTGAAATGATTCAATATTGATTCCGTATTTTGCATTTAGCATCAATTCCAACTGATTTAGACCACTACTCTTGTCGGGTTGAATTGGACGTTCTGGAAAAACGCGGGTGGCCAAATATTGAGCCTGTTGCTCCAACAGGTGAAATAAACCTGCAATCATCAAGTTGTATATCCCCTGCCGCACGGCATCTGTTGTCAGGTAAAAATTAACACCGGCATGAAATGCCTCCTCCATGCCGTAGTCGGGACTGGCGTATTCCGGGTTAACGTGTTCACCCATCCGGGCAAATGTTTCATCCTCAATCCGCTGCGCTTCTTCATCCAAAGTTGCAAATGAGCAAACAATGCGTTCCTGAAAAACCGCCGCATAACGGTCAAGCTCCTGGAGATAGTCCCGGATGAAATATTCAGCCTGGAAGCGGGGTTGCTGAGGAAGATGTTCGCGTGGGTTCATGAGGTCAAATTCTCATACGGCTTTTGGTGTCGCGGAATTGCTGGAACGGTGGAGCATGGCTTTTTGAAAGGCCAAACCACGCCTCGTGTTTTCTTCGCCCAGCATCCGCAGGAATTGTTTCAGACTTTTGCGGCCGGCAGGGGCGAGAATCAATCGGTTCAACTCGGCGCGGACGCCGAACATGTTTTTCAGGGCATTCCCCGGCGAACCCGCCTTGGTGGCGACTTTCAGCCAGCCCAAGCCAAATTGCAGGGTCGTATCCCCGGCGGGTGTCAGCGTGATGTAGGAATCCACATGGCGGGCGACACTCTCCAGTTTCTTGCGCTCCGATAAAATGGCCTTGGTGTCCTCTTGATCGAGGGCGACTTGGAATTTGCCCAGCCAGTTCCGCAAATGCCGATATTCCCGCCGGACTTGCAGGGCGGTTTTCATCAAATCCGACATGTCGGCCGAATTCTCGATAATGATGACGGCGACGGCGGGCAAATTGATCCGCGCGAGAAAACCGCTGCCATCCACTTGTTCGGATAATTTAAGGCGCTGCGTGGTGATAAAATCTTTTACCAGCGTTTCGGCTGAGGACGAGCCAGACAGGAAACGGGTGCGCCGAAAAAGCCGCTCACGGGACGGATGCGGGACATAGGGCAGACCGAAATGCGACGCACGCGCCAGCATCCCGGCACCGCCCCATAGTAACTGTGCCAAAAATGGGTCGCTGGATTCGCCCTTGGCAGAATAGCTGCGTTTGTTGGCGCGATGTTTTTTGAGCAAAGCTGCATTGACGCACAACTCATCGGCGATAGTTTCACGGCGCAAAAGCCACTGGTCAGAAACATCCCGAAATGGTTTAGGAGCCAGAATGCCCTGTTCCTGCACCGATTTAATGGGCGGATATTTTATCCAAGTGCTGGCGAATTCAGCATCCACGAACAAATTGTCTGCGAAAACAATGTTGCTCAAAAACTGACACAACGCCTCGAACCGGATGACATCCTGTGACACTTCCGCATAATGAAACGCTGCACCATCGGACGAAAAAACCAAGTCGTGAGCCGTGTCGCCATCAAGCCCATTGCAAACCAGTTCCCCTGCATTTTGCAGGGTCCAATTATCTATTAGCAATGAGTGGGGCATGGGTGATTGTGGTTTACCGTTAATATATTTGTCCGTATTTCATTTATGTTACGAGGGTATCAATCGTGGTGGATTTGAATCTGTCATTTCTATTTGATAGCCAGCGCGATTGTTTTGGACCGCGCGACAAACGGCAGCCTTAACCATGGTGTGTGGATCACGACCGCGTTCTGCAACATGGTCGGCGAGCGCGGAAGCAACCACCGCCAAAGGCAATTTACCTGCCTGCGCGCCTCGTTGCACACGTCCCGGCACGAGATTCCAATAATTAACAATTTCCGTCCGCCACCGTCGGCCAAGTGTCTTGATGAGATTGAAGTGGTTTTGTAGCCGACCCTGCTCGACTGGATCAGGGGAACGTAGTTCCACGTTGGCTGCGGTCGGTGGTCCAGCGATTTCAATATATGCGGCGGCACTTGCGGGACGAAATAGCGGATGCAGCCACTCGGCAGTTGATGGCGGTGGCCCCGCGGTCAGCGGGGCATCATTCCCCTTGGCAACTGCTGCGTCATTACACGATGAACAAATCGGCACGAGATTCAGCGGTAAGCAGGACAAGAATGGAAATCGCGATTGCGGGTAATAATGATCTAGGTCGGCGTCGTTATTTTGTCCATCGCAATACGGGCACACAGTAAGCCGTTGCGCGTTGGCCATGGCGCAAGCGGTTTTGTAGGTAGATTTAGATATATTTACCGGGGCGGTGAATGCGTAGCCGGGCCAATTACGGGTAGTATCATGGCCCAAACGGTCGTAACAACAATTGCAGAATTCCCGGACGGCCTGTGCGATTCTTCCACCCGACTCCGTAATTGCCGGAAGCTCACGAAACGCAGCGCCGCCAGAATCAAAAATTTGACGCACGCGAATTTGTTGGCGGAATTGTTGCAAAATAAATGTGCGTGTGCCGACCGGAGCGCGGGCGATGACGCGGAGCGGGAGCAGCGGGGATTCTTGGCCGCCCAAGGTAAAACGCCGCACCCATTCGGGGTCTTGATTGGGCCAAATTCCCCGCAGCCAGGCAGCGTCAATATCATCACGAACCAATGCCGGGTTACACAGGGCGATAAATACACGGTGCTGAAGCCCGACAATCTGCCAGAGCAACCGCGATTCAGGTGGGAGTTGAAATCTATGCAGCGCCATTTGGTTGATCCCTTTTCAATTTGAGTTCGGTCAACTTGGCGCGTAATTCGGCGCGGTGGAAACTGCTTCCGAGTTTGGTCAGGAGTTGTTCCAACTCGCCGATTTGGTCCACGTTCCAATCCCGTTTTAGAAGATAATCGAGTCGCCGTAACGAACGACTACCGACGCCGCTTTCGGCACCGAACAAGTTGGTCATAATTTCACTGGGATCGGTGCCAAAGGTTCCACCGCCAACCGAGTGAACCACGCTTGTATCATCGGATTTCTGGAAGACGGCAATTTCCTGTGCAAAAGCATCGGTCAGCGCGATGCTGGTGTGGGTTGAAATGAGAACCTGGGCGGCAGTTTCGCTCAAAACATATTCGTCCACCCAATCTACAATTTCGCGTTTCCAAGCGTCGTTGAAATGAGTTTCGGGTTCGTCGAGCAGCAGGAGACTGTCAGTTTGCTTGCGCAGTAGAAATAGTAACGCGGAGCGACCGAGGAGCATCTGCTCGCCGTCGCTGAAACTTTCAAGGGACAAAATGTCATCGCGCGAGATGCGGCGCACTGTGACCGTGGCACGTTCAAGAAAACCTTCGCGACGCCATTCGCGAAGCGTCGAGAAAAATGGCAGCAGGCCGGATTCCAGATTCGTGCCGGAAAAAAGCCGCACGAGTGTTTCGGCTCCGCTGACAGACCCGGCGGTATTTTTTAGATACGCACCCAAACCCGATGGCAGATCTGCCATCTCCTTGAAGTAGGTTGGAAAAACATTGTTGAAATCCGCGCGCTCATTGGGAGCGAGCCGGATTACAAACTGGCACATGCCATTCGGAAGCTGCATCACGCGGTCGGCTAAAGCGTGAAGGCAAAACCACAATTCATCGGTGGCCAATTGCGGAATACGCTGCGCCGGGTCGAGCACGAGCGAGAGATGTGTCGCCCAGAGCCAATCCACCGAACGAAACATCCGGCGCGGACCTGCGCCGCGATCCCTTTTTGACAATGCCTCGCGCTCGGCAAGGCGAAAGGCGTCACGCTGGGTTTCGGTGGTGTTTGTGCGGAAGTCATGCGCGGCCTGCCACACACCGAGAGCGGCGGCGGCAAGGTGCATTTCGTTTGAGCCGATGAGCCGGCAGATTTCACCGGACGGTTCCCGACGCAGCAGACCGGTGCGGAATTTCTGACGTTCGTCTACAGACATTGGTTCGTCCCGCCATTCGGCATCGGCGGATACCAATTCATTTCGCGTGTTCCAGTCCGCCGGTCGTTCGTCGTAGAGGTCGGGCGCTTCGCGGTGTTCGGGAAGATCATCGCCCGCCATCCACGGCGTAGTTAGTTTATGCCATTCCACCAGTGAGCCGGAAGTGTATGCGATGACACTGTTGGGCAAATATGCTGCAAGACTACCAATGCCCGACCGAATATCTGCGGCGGATAACGACGGCAATGTGCTGGTGCCAGCGCTAACCAATCCCTCCGCCAGCGCGGGATGCGGCAGACGAATTTCGCCCTGGGCCATTGTTCCACTGCGCAGCACTGATAGCCGCTGCTCCCATTCAGCGATAGTCCAATCCGCATTCAGGGCGGGAACATGGAGAAAAAAACTTTTCTCCGGACTCGATGGATTGTAGTCAAAGAAGACCGTGCGGCGTTCGGCGGTGCGGGAGTTGCCACCCTCGTGGTCGTAAATCACCGTGGTCGCGAATGTGGGCAGTTTGCCGGTTTCCAAGTGCCGAAAGATTTCAAACAAGGCGCGGAACAGATGCGACTTGCCGGTGCCGTTGACCCCGACGATGAAATTGAGCGTGCCGATGCGACCGGGGAGCAGCGTCTCACGACCAAAAGCGATGCGCAGGTCGCGAAGCGGCCCATATTCCGGCAGAGCAACGTAACGTAGTCTCATATAGGAGCGCGACCGCCCAGCTTGGTCGCAAGTTGCAACAGTTCGTTGTCGCGAATATTTTCCTCCTGAACCATCCCACCCGGCTCGACCTTGAAATCCTTCGTGTGAAGTAAACTCGCCGGCAGACGATATAAATCGGCGAAGGCATCCGGCTCGTAAGCTTCACGATGGCTGCGGCGGCTAACACGCAATACAAGCCCCCTCGTGGCTAAAACTTCTAATTCACGACGGATAAGATCGGGCTGATGGCGAAGTCGGTTAGGCGCTTCCGGGGCGAGTGAGGCTGGGGTAAAGACGGCATGTGCTCGGGGGTTAGCTCCGCCGGATGAAACAGATTCTTGGGCGGTGCGTAGGGCAAGAGATTCCAAGGCTTCCAACAAGGCCTCTTGCTGGGCGGTGAGTTCGGCGAATGCGCCTTCCTTGCGAGCACCGCTTCGGCTTTCACGTTCGGCAATGGTTTCGGTGGGCACGGTTGGCACCTTAGAGCCGAGCGCACGCAACGCGGTGTCACGTTCGCGGGCTTGGACCGCGAGTTCGGAGCGATAGCTATCACGCCAGCGAGCGGTTAGCTCGCCAGTAAAGGCATAGGCGTTGAGTGAAGCGGCAAGCTCCTCATTACATGAATCCAAGCCGGCATTTTCTTGCATTACAGCGTCAAAAGCTTCAACGCGTTTGCGGAACCTAATTTGTTGTGGAAATGGGATAACTGGTAATGGTAGGGCGCGAAGCTGGCTCATATTGATGCTGGCCAGATTCGTCGTTCGTTTGGCGGCTCTTAAAAAAAACCGTCTGCCAGCAGCAGATTGCAAAAATGCGCTTAAAAAAACGGGGTCAAGTTTGCCAGCATGAGGCCGGACTCGAAATATATGGTTCTGGTGAATACAGTCCTGGATTTCCCCGCGCCAAATTGCACCGCGGCCGAGTTTGTCAAAATCCCCGCCTTCAGTCAGGAGAACGTCGCCAGGCTGTAAGCGGAGGTCTTCGATCTCTGAATCAGTTGCAGGAATCATCTTAATTTCCGAAAGATCAAGCCTTCCGGCTTGCACGTTGGCCACGCGCAAATACGGCACTTCACGGTTTCCCCCCATTACGTTTCGTCCTTTGGCGACACCGGATACAACTTCGGCAAATTGATCAAGTCTTTGCTGTGAACCTTGGTGACCACTACCAAACATCTCGTTGAAAATTGACGGAATAAGTTGCTGGGCCGCATCGCGAACTTGAATGCCGAAGCGGCGTAGTTCCGCAGCTTCGCGCATTATCACTATAATTCGCTCCTGTTCCTTTATGGGCGGAAGTGGAATCATGGCTCTAGCCATTTCGCTAGGCGGAAGATTGGAGATATTAGTCGTTTGCCGGGCAAGACTGCGTAAACGCCGTTGTGCAATGTCCGAAGACATCCAACGGTAAAGAAATTCCGGGTTGAGAAGTTTTGGATTGGGCCGGAGTGCGGCTACAAATCCGCCGATGGTGGCTCGGTAATTGAGCTGCGGCACCAAGGCGCACTTGCCGACAAGCTCGGCGCTGTTTGCGGTTGAAACAATAATATCACCAGGTTGGAGTAAATCACTTTCGCCGACTAATCGTTGGGGAAGGTAAAACAGGTCATGTGTTTCCAGTTCTTCCTGCACATTTGAGGTGCGAAAACAGGCAACCGCATCGGCGGCAGATTGTGGCACCAAGTCGCCTGGCCGAAAGGTCAAACCAGAACGTGACTGTGCAACGGTGCCCAGTGCAACCTGACGCCAAGAATCAGGCAAGATCATTCTCGATCCTCCACGAGGTCGAGCAGGCGTTGGAGCTTACCGCCTAGTTTGCCGTGAAGTTTTTGCAAGTCATTAAGGATGACCTTGGGTGAACGATGTGTTTCAGGCGTGAGGTCAAACGGCTTATAGCGACCGGCACCAAGGTTGAAACCTGCTTCTTCAATGCACCCGGACTCCAGTCGGTCACGGAATTTCTCGGTCACTTCACCAGTGCGGTCATCAAATGCGCCGCGCTTGCGGAGGTCAGCCACATAATCGGCCCGCACCATTCCCTTTTCGTTGTGCGTCGGCTGTTTGGTCGGTTCGCCCTTGACGCCCTCCGTGCCCCAATCGTCGAAACGTGCCCAATCACGCACTTTTACCACCCAACTGCGGGCCTTCATCTCTGGTGAGAGATCAATCTCTTTTACCTTACGAGGTGAAATGTCTTTGAAATCGCGGTCTTGGCACCAGACATCGAAACCATCCAGTTGCCCGAATGACCGAAGCAAACTTTCAATTTCAACCGCTTCGCCAGCGCCCTTGGGCACTGTCGGTGATTTTTTAATCCAACCTGGCAGTTGCTTGCGGATCTCCGCCGTTACAGAATCGAACGCGCGGCGGAGTGCATTCAGCCCAAACTGGCCACCTTGATTGTCTCGATCCAGCCAGTCTAGTTCGCCAGTCGGGCGGCGAGAAAGCTGGCGCTGCAAAGTTCGAGCAAGACCGTCGAACGATTTCTGGACGTGTTCGACAGGATCGGCGGGGCGGCGATCTTTGGGCGTCTGTGCCAAATCACGCAGCGCATCCAGTGCCCGTGCGGTCAACAGACGTTGTAGGCGCGGGATTTCCTGATTAATCACTTTGATTTCAGCCTCGTCGGGATTGCGAGGGCAACCCGGAAATAAATCTTGCAGCGGCCATGCGTGGTTCTGAGTCACGCGTTTTGCCGCCTCCGGGTAGAGGCTGCGGAAAGTGTCATCCACGAAACGCCAGCGTTCGCGCCAATAACTTGGTTGGAAATACGCCTTTTCCGACTTTGCAATAGCTCGCGATTCCTCACGCTTCTTGGAGGTGCCTTGGCCCGTGAGGCACTGATACCAGGCACGGAATTTCACTGTGGCATCCCAAAGGTCGTTATACTGGCCGGGGCGGGGATCGCGCTTTTGATTCAGCGTTCGGGCTTCGTCTTCAACTTCATAAAAAAATACTTCGTCCGTGCGTGGTTCCCCTTTGGGGCCGGTCTCGCCGACCTTCTGAAAAACCAGAATTGAGGTTTTTACACCGGCGTAGGGCAGGAATACACCACCGGGCAATGAAATGACCGCCTGCAATTCGTTCTCAAACAGAAGTTCACGGCGAAGTTTCTGATGTGCTTTGGTAGAACCGAAGAGCACACCATCGGGAACGATGACCGCCGCACGGCCACCGGTGCGCAATTGGGCGAGAATTAGCCAGAGAAAAAGCAGTTCGCTTTTAGTGGTGGATTCATCACCATGGTCAAAGCGTGGATGAAAATCGCTTTTGTCCACGCTGCCGGTAAATGGAGGATTGGCAAGAATGTAGTCGTAACCGCCGGGATCGGGGTTGTTTTTGCTCAACGCGTCACGCTGGAAAACCTGCGGATAGGGTAGTTCGTGGAGGATAAGATTCATCCAGGCAATGCGGACCATGGTGCGGTCGTTGTCGCTGCCGGTGAGCGCCGGGCCAAGTTTTTCCGGCTTGAATTCACCGCCTCCCAGCGCGTGATGCGGCGTGCCATCCCATTCCCACCGGATGCTCTTGGCGTCGCTGGTCTGAACCCGCCAGTGAAGAAGTGTGTTAATCAGGAACCCGGCGGTGCCGCACGCCGGATCCATGATGCGGGTAAGGTGTTTACCATCGCCATCGCCGGACACCATATCCGGGGCGAGCAAATCAATCATGAATCGAATGATATGCCGCGGCGTTCGGAACTGGCCGGCTTTGCCGGAGGTTTCAATCTCATCGAGCAGATACTCGAAGATGTCACCCATGAGATCGTAGTTGCCGCTCTTGGCTGCGGCTAAGGACTGGTCACGCACGCGGACTGAACGCGGCCGCGGTCGCGGACTGATGCGGGCTTGGACTGACTGCGGACGCGGATGCGGACCGGCCACGGAAACGGGCACGGTCAATTTACGGTCACGATCCCGGACTGGACAGGGACATGGTTACGGACAAGATACGGTCGCGGACTGACCGCGACCACGGACTGGTTGCGGTCACGGTCACGGTCTGGACGTGGACTATGTGCGGACACGGACATGCTGCGGTCTGGTCACGGACTGGACATGACCACAGACATCATGCCGAACACTGGCGCGGATACTTCCGGCCAAGCCGCGACGAATTCGCGGACAATAGAGCCTTGAAAATTCAAGGGGTGAGGCGTCCACTCTTAAATTCACACAAATCGTGTGAACCATCCTGCAAAATCTTTCGCATCAGTCGTGCGGCGTGTTGGCCAAATTTTCCAGCACGATGACAATTCATTTCACAAAAATTAAACCGCACTGAACGAGCGTTTCTGAAACCGGCAGCGAAACGAAGCAGGTCGGTAGTGAGATGAACGGACGACGGCGAAGTGGAGCGCGGTTTTAGAAACGACCGTTGAGTGCGTGACCGTCTAGGTTCAATTCAAGGCGATTGGTCTGTCCGGTTTTCGAGTGCCGCAGAAAAGCCGGACAGTCCAAGCGCCGGGGGATTCATGGTTTCTTTCCATGACTGATTGTGTGCCTGACACACCCGGATTCGGCTGATTTTGCCAAATTGTTCCGCATGATGATTCGTTCAAGCCAACTGCGTCCGAGACAAAAACAATCCGTTCCACTGTCATGCTGGCAATAAAACCACAATGCAGCCTGAAAGATGCCGAGCATTATTTCAAAGAGCATCTGACCGTCGGCGATTATTATTCCCAAGGTCAGCATGTGCCGGGACATTGGTTTGGCCAGGGCGCGGAAGATTTGGGACTGGTCGGTGTCACCCGCATGGACGAATTCGTCCGTCTGTGTGAAAATCTGCATCCGCAGACCGGCGAGAAATTGACCCTGCGCCGGAACACCACGCGCACGGACATTGGACGCAACGGGCAGGAACATGAGAGTAGCAACCGCCGGGTGTTTTATGATTTCACATTTTCGCCGGCCAAGTCGGTTTCCATCGCGGCACTGGTGGGCGATGATCCCCGGATGGTTGAAGCCCATGAGCAGGCGGTGAAAGAGGCGTTGCTCCAATTGCAATCATTCGCCGCGACACGGGTGCGTAAAAATGGAGAATGCACCGACCGTCTCACCGGCAACATCGTGGCGGCGGTGTTCCAGCACGAAACTTCGCGGGCGCTAGACCCGCACCTGCACAGTCATTGCATCCTGTTCAACGCCACATTTGATCCGGTTGAGAAAAAATGGAAGGCGTTGCAAAATTACGAAATGCTGGCGGCGCAAAAGTTCGTGGAAAATGTCTATTACCACGAACTGGCGCGCTCACTGGTCAAATCCGGCTACCAGATTGAAAACAAACCGCGTGGCGATTTTGAAATCAAGGGCGTCTCGCCGGAGTTGGTCAAAAAATTTTCCAAACGGCACGAGGAGATTGACCAGAAAACGCGGGAATTGTTGGAACGCGAACCGGAAAAGGCCGAGGGCAATCTGGCGGCGATTCGGGAAAATATCGCACACAAGGAACGGGCGCGGAAAATCCGAGACATCGGTTTGGAAAAGCTGCAAGCAATCTGGGACGCGCAGATGAGTTTGCCAGAAAAAAAATCACTTCGGCATCTCACAACCGGCCAACCGGTCGTTGCCGATGTGGGCGAAAATGTGGCCGAAAAAACCGTGGTGTGGGCCGAGGAACATTTGTTTGAGCGGCGGGCGGTCGTCCGCGAGCATGAGTTGTGGCGTCACGCGCTGGAACATGCACGGGGCCGGGAGGTCACGACTGCCGAAATTCAAGCCGCCACAACCCGGCGCAAATATCTGCGCATTGAGGATCAGCCCGGCAAGGTGACGACGCGGGAACATTTAATGCGCGAATGGGAAATCGTCCAAACCGCCAAGGAAGGTTTTTGCAACTGTCACCCACTGGTTCGCGATCCGCGTCCGGTCAATTCACAATTGGACGAGGAGCAACGCCAGGCATTAAAGGCACTGGTTTCCAACACCAACCGAATATCAATTTTTCGGGGCGGCGCTGGCACGGGCAAAAGTTTTGTCCTGCGTGAACTGGTCGAGCAAGTTCGAGATGCTGGACGAAAGGTGATCGTGCTCGCACCGCAACGCCAGCAGGTCGTGGACATGGAGCGGGCGGGTTTTCCGTCACCGGCAACCGTCGCCAGTTTTCTGATAAAACGCGAACTGGCCGAAGGTGCCGCCGTCATCGTTGATGAGGCCGGGCAGATTGGCGGACGGCAGATGCTGGAATTGATCCGGCTGGTGCGCGAGCGGAATGCGAGGCTGATTTTGTCGGGCGACACCCGCCAGCATGGGGCGGTCGAGGCATCGGATGCGTTGCTGGCCATCGAACGGCATTCAGGTGTCCGGCCCGTTGAACTGCAAAAATTATCCGCCGGCAGGACCCGGCACGCGGTCAAACCGTGGACGAGCGCGAGCATATCAAGCAATACCGGCAGGCCGTCAAACTGGCCGCCGATGGCAAATTCGACGAGTCATTTTCCCAACTCGACACGATGGGCGCGGTGGTGTCGTGCGGTCTGGCCGATCAAGCCGACAAGCTTGCGGATGAATACCTCGGACTGGCGGAGAAAAATGTTTCCGCCGTAGTGGTGTCGCAGACCTGGGCTGAAGTCCACCGCGTCAACGAACAGGTGCGGGATAAACTGAAATCAAAGGGACTGCTCGGCGCAAATGATGTGACGGTTCAAACGCTGGAAAAGATTGACCTCACCAACGCACAGAAACGGGATAATCGGTTTTATCCGTCCGATGCCGTCATTCTTTTCAATCAAAAGGTGCGTCGGACCGATGCCGGTTCGAAAGGAAAATTAGGCGGGATCGTGAATGCCGGCGTGCTCGTGGAAGTGGGAGGGAAATTCGTGACGGTCTCGAACAAGTTGCTCGACAAAATCACCGTCTGCCGTCCGCAGGAAATCAAGGTGGCTGAAAAAGACCGGCTGAACCTGAAAGCCAATCGCAAGCTGGCAGCCGGTGGCCGCGTGACCAACGGCGAACTGGTCACGGTCAAGTCAGTCGGCGCGGACGGGAAAATCAAACTGGCCGATGGCCGGGTGCTCGATGCGAGCTATCGCGAATTCTCGCCCGGCTACGCCGTTACGTCCTACGGTTCGCAGGGCAAGACCGTGGATTATGTTTTGTTCTCGGACTCGACGGTCAAGGCCGCGACCAGTGCGGAGCAATGGTATGTCAGCATTTCGCGCGGACGGCGGGGCATCCGCATTTTCACGCCGGACAAGGAACAGCTTCGCGAAAACATTTGCCGCACCGGTCACCGACCGCTGGCGATGGAATTTGCGCATGGCAGGATTCCGAGTGGCCGCGCGCTGCTTTGGAAAAGATTGCACGGCTATCTTTTACGTTTCGGCCGTCGAGCCGCCGACAACATTTGCCGCATGAAACTGGCTCGTCATCACCACCATCAACCAAAACAAAAATATGAGCACAAGAACACCCGAATGTTGGGCCAACGACCCGAACGCCGAGGCATTACGCATTGAAGTTGCGCCAGGGCATTCAATGCTGTTGCCGCACGATCAATTCATGTTCGCCAGATTGACCGGTGACGGAGACGAGCAAAATCTCAAGCTGGTCTTCGCTGCCCATGAGGTCTTGATTCACGGGCTTAATTTGGAACGCATTGAGACCGGGATGCAGCGGATGAACTTGTCGCTGGTCACCAAGTTGCCAAGCCATCAGCGGTCATTGATAGAGGAAGGCCAGCCGGTTGTTTTGGAGATCACCGTCAAGGAAGCCTGACGAGACGGCACTGTTTAACCATGTCGGTCGCGTTTTTTGCTGAGATTTGCGATTTAAGTTTTGCGACACTTTTTGCGACACTAGCGCCTGTTGAATCGAACCCCGCCGCTGACGCGGCAAAATCGCATTTCACCCAATAAAATCAATGGTTAAAATGCAATTATTGAAATTCAAAGCTACCCTCTTAAAACGCCAAAAATCGAATTTTAAGTCCTGTGCGTCTGCCATTTCGCCACACCGGCAATCGTTTGCTTATCAACGCTTTCCATACGCTTGAAAGCGCATAGAAAATGCTTTGTATCCCGGATAATTTGTTTGTGCAAACCGCCCG
>Ga0316217_10000331_pt1 | contig 69083 bp, 65 predicted proteins | sample 1anoAmetaG_FD_203633 | JGI IMG/M metagenome (GOLD analysis project Ga0316217, IMG submission 203633) | Freshwater microbial communities from Trout Bog Lake, Wisconsin, USA - 1anoA | ecosystem: Environmental > Aquatic > Freshwater > Lake > Hypolimnion/Profundal zone | place: USA: Wisconsin... | reverse complement strand
TGCCGTCATCAAACTGCCCTGACGCTCCACGTCGGGGTGGCGGCGTTATGTTCAGGTCGCGAGACTAAAAGCGTCGCGGCCAAGATTGAGTGGCTGTTCTAACACCCCGGCACCAGCGCCTTCGCGCTGGGGCCATTCTCATTTGAGAGGGGTAGGCCATGCAGCCCAACGGACCGCGAGCCTCCCGGCTCGCATTCTTAAGAGCGCGCCGGGAGGCGCGCGGTCCGAATTTAGCTCCATTTGCGTTTTGATGCGGGGTTTGCTTTACTTCACCCTAAGCCGTGCATCCGCATGGCCCGGGGCGTAGAACACCCCACCAAGAGCGGCAGCGCATCTGCCGTCATCAAACTGCCCTGACGCTCCACGTCGGGGTGGCGGCGTTATGTTCAGGTCGCGAGACTAAAAGCGTCGCGGCCAACTCTTGGTGGCTGTTCTAACACCCCGGCACCAGCGCCTTCGCGCTGGGGCCATTCTCTTCAACACGGGAACAGAGGGAAAGAACACATGCCACAGATCAATTTCGACAAACCCATGACCTTCATCGATACGCTCGAACAATTCAGCCTCTCGTTGCATAGCGTGATGGTGGCTTTACGCGACGAGGCCAATTTTCATGACAATGGCGATGAAAGCGTTCTCATAGCCGCCGAACTTTTAGTATCCATGTTGGAAGATGCCCGTGCCGAGGCCGCGACATTAACATCGAAGGTGGAGGAGAGGGTGCGGGAAGCCGGAGCATCTTGCTAAGATTTCGACCTTTAGGCCTCATTCTAGGTATCCAGCACCAAGATAGCAGGCCACTCTGTGCCTTATGATCAGGCTATTTTGAATCAAAGATATAAAATAAATTGTATTTTTGTGGATTTCGTGCAAAAATAGAGTCTATAATGAATATTCGGGAGTTTCCATGTTAATCGAGTTTCGCGTGAAAAATTTCCGTAGCCTGCGGGATGAGCAGGTATTCAGCATGGTTGCGTCGAAAGACAAGGACCTTTTAGACACCCATGCGACAGCGACCGGGCTAAAGGCCGCGCCGCATGTTTTGCACACGGCGGCCATTTATGGCGCTAATGCGAGCGGAAAATCGAACCTCATTAAAGCGATACAGTTTATGCGCGGCGTTGTCGTCGAATCGGCGACACTGGTTCAGCCGGGGCAGAGCTATGATCGATTACAACCGTTTCGACTTGATCATCGACAAGCCGATGCGCCGACAGAGTTTGAGGTTACATTTTTAATCGATGGAGTCCGTTATCAATACGGATTTGCGATGACCCAAAAGCGCATCATTGAAGAGTATTTATATGTCTACAAGGCATTTAAACCACAAACTTGGTTTGAGCGGCGCTTTGATTCCGAAAAAGGGATTGATATTTATAGCGAGACCTCAGCGCTGAAGGGCGATAAAAAACTTTGGCAAAGACAGACACGAGACAATTGTTTGTTTTTATCTATGGCTGCCCAATTAAATAGCTCAATGCTAGTGCCAATATTATCGTGGTTTGTGAATGGCTTAATTATCATAAACGAATACAGTTCCTTAAACATTGATTACACCGTCCGTAGCTTATCCGATCAAGCCTCACATGAGCGGATAAAGTCATTTCTAAAGGCTGCTGATATAACGGTGGAGGATATTGAGATAGAAAAAAAGAATGTTCAAAGCCATAGTTTAAGTTTCGATCTTACAACGGGAGTTGCAGAATCTCGCCCCCAAGACGTTGAGCATATTAATATTTATTTTTGGCACCATACCGAAAATGGCGAAGCGAGATTTGACCTTTTTGATGAGTCGACCGGAACACGAATATTTTTTGCTCTATCAGCACCCCTGTTTGACATTATCGCAAAAGGAAAAACCGTATTTTTCGATGAATTAGATCAAAGCCTACATCCCAAATTGGTCCGGGAAATTATCGATTTATTTCATAAGTCAGAGATTAATTCATCTGGCGCTCAAATGATTTTTGCAACGCATAATACGTCACTGCTCGACGCTTACGGTCTTTTGAGGCGTGATCAGATTTGGTTGATTGATAAAGATAAGAATCAGGCATCTTCTCTTGTACCATTATCGGATTTTAGCCCCAGAAAAGACGAAGCAATTGGCCGCAGATATTTACAAGGCCAGTATGGAGCGGTGCCATTTTTGCAGAAAAATTTGGGATTGATGGCTAATGAGACGTGATCGTAACCCGAAGCGTAAACGACAATTACGGGACCTCGCTCGTCGTGAAGCAAAACGCTCCCCCTATGACCGGGTATTAATTATAACAGAAGATAGTAAGTCATCTCTAAAATATTTTGAAGAGATAAAGAAATTGGAGCGTTTAAACACTGCTAACATTCATATGACTCCAAGTGCTTTTGGAACGGATCCATTGAGCGTTGTTAATTATGCTGCTTATCTGTTTGAAAATGGGGATCCATATAAAAAAATCGAACCAAAATCATTTGATCGCGTATTCGCTGTGTTTGATCGTGACGACCATCTAAATTATAAATCTGCTTTAGACAAAGCCCAAGCATTTAGTAATTTTTACAGTGATAATGGAGTTAATGTTCGCTTTAAAGCCATTCCATCTGTTCCCTGTTTTGAGCTTTGGTTATTGCTTCATATTCAAGATATTTTCGAACCAATCCATCGCAACCTTATTTACCAGCGTTTAAAAGAATCGTCGTTATTGAAAGGATATGAAAAAAATCAGACGGATATCTTTACATAAACGTGCCACCTATTAGACGATGCTCACCGTCGTGCTGATACATTAAGGCTTAAACATGAGCCATATACGAAGGAAGACAAACCTTATACCGATATTGGAAAACTTGTTTCAATCCTGTTGAATTTAAAGTCTTCAACGCAATAACTGAGTTCACCCGCTTTGGTTTAGCTCATCCCTCACCAACCCGCTTCACTTCTCAACAAACGCCCGCTCGACGACGTAATGGCCGGGTTCGCCGCTATTGCCTTCTTTGAACCCGCGTGCTTTCAAGATCGTTGCGATGTCGGTGTTTAGGCCCTGATTGCCGCACACCATCACGCGGTCATTCTCTGCATTGAGCGGCGGGAGGCCGATGTCGTCGGTTAGCATATTCTGTTCAATAAGATCGGTAATACGGCCTTTGTTGCGAAACGGCTCGCGCGTAACGGTTGGATAATAGACAAGTTTTTCGCGTACAAAATCACCTAAAAATTCATCGACCGGAAGCTCGTCTTCGATCATGCCTGCATAAGCGAGTTCGGCCACTTCGCGGGTGCCGTGTACCAGGATGACTTTCTCGAAATTTTCATAGGTTTCGGGGTCGCGGATCAGGCTCAAAAACGGTGCTAATCCGGTTCCGGTCCCTAACAGATAGAGATATTTACCGGGCAGGAGATTATCGAGCAGCAAGGTACCCGTGGCCTTCTGGCCAACGATGATTTTATCGCCGGGTACGATGTTAAGCAGACGCGAGGTGAGTGGACCGTTTGGTACTTTGATCGAAAAAAATTCAAGCTCTTCGGCGTAATTGGGGCTGGCAATCGAATAGGCCCGCAACAGCGGCTTACCATCTACTGGCAGACCAATCATCGAGAACTGGCCATTGCGAAAGCGAAAGGAGCGGCTGCGCGTCGTTGTAAAGCTGAACAGCGTTTCCGTCCAATGATGAACGCTCGTTACCGTTTCTTCCACAAATGCGCTCATCGCCAGCGTTCCACTGTTTCAACTGTCTGCGTTTGAACGCATAGCGTTACAATAAACCAATTTCAATGTATTTTCTTATATTTCACATTGAGTTACGTGATATAGCCCGTCAGATGACCGATGCCATGCTGCGCGGATTAATCCTTTGATCTTGGTCAAAAATTTTTAAGTTGGCGTCAGTTCTGCATCAAAACAGGGCAGGTAATCGCGCCGCCTTGGGCCATTTCGAGACGATAACCCAAATCGAGTGCGCGGGCCTCGGCAAAGCCCGGCACGACGAATTGTACGGCAATCGGTAGCCCTGTTGCGGAAAGCCCCGCGGGAAGCGAGAGGGCGGCCAGATCAAAATAATTCGCAAACCGGGTGAAGACCCCCGGACTGTCATGTTCCGAATGCTCCCCAAGAACGGGAGCAGGCATGGCCGTTGCGGGCATTAGGATGGTATCGACCGTTTCAAAGAGCGCTGCAATCACCGATTTTTCACGCTCGCGACGCTCTAAATTCTTGGCATAATCGACCGCCGTAACCGATTTCCCGCTCAATATGCGCCGACGGACGGGATCACCCAATCGGTTAGGCTCTTCCTCGGCAAGGGCTCCGTAATGCCGATAGGAATCGACCGCCAAAAACATCCCGCATGGGGCCGCATAATCCGCAAGGCTTGTTGGAAAGCGCAGGGGAACCAGCGTCGCCCCCGCCGCCTTCATTCTTTCCTGTGTTGCAGCATAGACCTTGGCGGTATCTGGATGAAGGGCAACGCCTAAATCCACCGGGACCCCGATCCGTTTATTACGGAAAGCATCCTTGACCTCACCCTTCGCCGGGACGCTGCTGCCCGGTGTCTGCCGCGTTAAAACATCAAACACAATCGCTGCATCCTCGACGCACCGCGTCATTGGTCCGATGGTGTCGAGCCTATCCGAGAGCGGCAACACCCCTGTCTTCGGGATCAGCCCGGCCGTCGTCTTCAACCCTACCATACCTGCAAAAGACGAGGGCAGGCGGATTGATCCGCCCGTGTCAGACCCTAGCGCCCCCGGCACCAGCCCTGCCGCCACCGCGACGCCGGAACCGCTCGACGAGCCACCCGGCACCCGGGCCTGTTTCAAATCCCACGGGTTGTGCGGTGCGCCCAGCGTCTCATTCGAGCCCCAGCCGCCAAAAGCATATTCCACCGTTGCCACTTTGCCCATGATGATGGCGCCGGCATTGCGAAGCCGCGTTACCACCTCGGCATCGGCCTTGGCGACGGCTGCGTCTTGGCGCGTCAGCGAGCCACCGCCCGTCCGCAAGCCCGCCACATCAATAATATCCTTGATCGCCAATGGCACGCCAAACAGCGGCCCCTTCGGCACACCCATCGCGGATAGATGGTCGAGATGCCTTGCGTCGGCCAGCGCTCGCTCGCCATCGACAACCACAAAGGCCTTGAGCCGATCATTCCACGCCGCAATGCGTTGCAGCGACGCCCTAACCGATTGCTCTGCCGTGAGCCGGCCGGATTGAACCACAGCCTTTATCTCGCCAATCGTCATTGGAGTATTCGTCATCAAGCTTCCCTACTGCGCCAAAAAGCCGTCATCGATTACAATCAAGGCCACCGTTTCCTGAGCTGCCTGAATGTCCCGATCCAGCACATGAACACGCGCGCCCGAGCGCGCCATGCCCAGCGCCACGCCACGACCTATGCCTTTTCCACCACCTGTAACAACCGCGGTTTGGCCGCTCAAGGAAAAAGCATGTTTTGGATCAAACCCGCTCATTGCGGCACGGGCGCTGAAGGGTCGAGCAAGCCTGCGGATTTAAAATCGGCCCATAATGCCGATGGAATCTTAGCCGCAGCATCCGCCACATTTGATTGAATTTCCTGAGGCGTAACGCCACCCAACACAACCGAAACAACGGCTGGATGCGCGAGCGAAAACTGCAACGCCGCGCGACGCAGCGTGGTGCCATGCGCCCTACACACATCGTCAATCTTTTGTACGCGCGCCATAATCTCAGGCGAGGCCGGCGCATAATCATAGCGCGCGCCGGCAACAGCGCCCGTTGCCAGAATGCCAGAGTTGAAAACACCCGCCAGCATGACGCCGATTTTCTTCTCTACCGCCAAGGGTAAAAACGTATCCAGCGCATCTTGCACAAGCAGCGAATATCGCCCGGCCAACATCGTCACGTCAAAATCACCTGCGCGAATAAAGCGGGTCGCCATGGGTGATTCATTCAAACCTACACCGATTGCAGAAACGACGTTCTGGCTGCGTAAATCATCGAGTGCGCGATAAGCACCATCCATCGCTTCTTTAAAGCGTTGCTCCACGTCGTTCTTGCCATGCGTCCAGATATCGCAATCGTGAATCAAAACAATATCCAACCGATCAAGTCCCATCCGCAACAAAGATTGTTCAATCGCCCGCATCGTACCATCGCGCGAATAATCGAAGCTTGCAGCATGGGGAAAGCCGCCTGCAAAGCCGGGTGAATACACATCGGCGCGGTCGCTTGCGGGCTTTGCAAACGGGTTCATCACGCGCGCCACTTTGGTTGAAATCACATAGCTGTCGCGCTTAGCGCCGCGCAAACCTGCACCAACCCGCGACTCTGATAATCCATTGCCATAATGCGGTGATGTATCAAAAATCGTCACCCCCGCTTGGTACGCCGCTTCAACGGTTGCAATCGCTGTCTTTTCATCAAGCTTTTCGTAAAGATCACCAATCGGTGCGGTCCCAAGACCAACAACTGAAAAAGGCAATACCGTGCCACTGCGCGTCGTAAATTTTCGAATATCCATATTGCGCACTCCCATATATTTTTAAATCTTTTAATCAAGATGAAAGACTTCGGTCATGCGAATGGTAATAGGCGCACCCGTTTCATCCGTTTGCATCAAATCCTTCATATAATCCCACCAGCGCCGCATCACGGGATGTTCCGGTAAACGGTCCATGCCATGCACAACTGAGCGTTCAAGATAGCCAAACAGAATATTCGTTTCATCGTCTAAAAAGATCGAATAATTGCGAATACCCGCTTCACGCAACACCTGTAATAGCTCTGGCCAAATGTCATCATGGCGCTTTTTATACGCATCGCGTTGGCCGGGATTGAGAAACATTTTAAACGCATAGCGCTCCATCATCGCCTCCCGCTCGGACCACGAATGACAATCGGTGCTGCAATCGAAATGATCAACAGCAGACCCAGCAATACATTAATCACGATGCCCGGCACATTCATCAAAGAAAGTCCAAACGTCGCAAGACCGAGTACAAACACGGCAAGCACCACACCGCCAATTGTGCCAACACCGCCTGAAATAGCAACACCCCCCAAGATCACCATCGTGATGATATCGAGCTCCCATCCAAGCGCGATATTGGGCCGCATCACACCAATGCGCGCCGTTAAAAGTACCGCACCCAAGCCCGCTAAAAGGCCAGAGAGTATGAACAAAATAAGTTTAATCCGATCAACCCGAATACCCGAAAAACGCGCCGCTGTTGGATTGGCGCCGATTGCAAAGAGTTGACGTCCTGCCGATGTTTTATGCAAAAAAATTGCAAAACAAGCGGCTAAAACAAGAAACAGAAAAAACGACAAAGGCGTGGGCGGCCAATTAAACAAATAGCTTTGTCCAAGATCGAGATAGGCTTGCGGATAAGTCGTCAATGCCTGATCGCCTAGGCTTACCTGCGCGATGCCACGATAAAGCGACATGGTACCAATCGTAATCACAATCGAAGGAACGCCCGAACGCGTGACAAGAAATCCATTAAACGCACCGCAGAGCAAACCAACTGCAAGCCCCGTTAGAAGGAGAGGAACAGGGCCATATCCCGCAGCCCCCATATAGCCAATCGCAAGCGAGGAAAGGGCCACAATAGCAGCAACGGAAAGATCGATTTCACGCACCAGAATCAACAACGCCATAATCAGCGCCATGATGGCTTTTTCTGAAAAATTATAGGTTGCATCCGCCAAGTTAAACGGATCAAGAAAATAAGGTGATTTAAGCGTGTTACCGATAACCACAACCGCTAACATCATCACCAAAATACTTTCCCAGCGAAGCAGAAAAGCCGATACTTTGCGGGGTGCATGGTCCGCGACCGTGTAACGAGAGTGGGTGGCGGTAGTAAGATGATCGCTCATATCCGTCCCCCTCACCGCTTGGCTTGCGCAGCAGCACGCCGCGCTTCCGGTAAAATGAGTTTTAATGCGCGGCCTTCAGCGCGGGCATTGATGATCACTGCCGCTAAAATCACAGCGCCTGAAATCGCCATTTGCCAAAACGGCGAGACCTGCATCACCGGAAGCGCATTCACGATCACGCCGATAAACAGCGCACCCAAAAGCGTGCCCGCAACGCTACCAACGCCGCCACCAATCGAAACACCGCCAATCACACAGGCCGCAATCACCGTGAGTTCATAGCCGGATGCAATCTCAACATAGGCCACGCCATAACGCGCAACCCACAAATAGCCGCTCATGCCTGCAACCGCGCCCGATATGCCATAGGCCAGCATTTGTTGATAGGGCAGGCTGATGCCGCAATAACGCGCCGCAACAGGGTTGCCGCCAACGGCATAAAGCCCGCGTCCTGAGCGGGTTTGACCAAGAAAAAACCACACCAACAGAGCGACAATGGCAGCAATCCAAAACACACTCGATAACCCGAGAAACTCAAGCTTTGGAAACCCCGCAAAGGTCGAACTCATATCGGATGTGTTGACTTGCGAGCCACCATCGACCACGACGATGGTTCCCCGAAAAATCGCTAAAGTACCAAGGGTCACGACAATGGGTGGAATACGCAGAAAGGCGATCAATGAGCCGTTGATCAGCCCCAGCCCACCGCCAATGATTAACGCGAGCGCTATATAGATCAAAGCGGGAAGATCGGGGAACACCCTATTGAACATGCCCGTCAACATACCCGTCAGCGCCAGATTGGCCGCCACCGAAAGATCGATCCCGCGCGTTAAAATAACGATCATCTGTGCGAGTGCCATCATAAACAGAAATGCCGTATCGTTCAGCACGCCCACGCCATTGGAAAGCGTTCCAAAAGGCGGCGCGTAGAGGCTGATGCCCGTCACCATCAAGGCGATGATGAGCGCTAAAATAGCCTCGCGATAGCGCAATAAAAGGCTCATGCGGCTTGCTCCTGCACCGGGCCGCCGGTAGCAGCAGCCACAATCGCTTCTGCACTCCATGCCGCTGCACCCGATCCTTTGCCGCGTTCAAATTGCGCGGCAATCCGGCCCTCATGCATGACAATCACCCGATCGGACAGGCCCATAATTTCCGGCAGTTCAGAACTGATCAAAATAACCGCCAATCCTTCTTCCGCAAGCTCACCGATAAAATCATGGACGGCGGCTTTTGAACCGACATCGATGCCTTTGGTCGGCTCATCCAAAATGATGACTTTAGGTTTCGTCGCGAGCCATTTTGCAATGACGACTTTTTGTTGATTGCCGCCCGAAAGCTCGCCCAGCGCCTGCTCCCAATGCGCAGCTTTTACCGAGAGCCTGCTACCCAAAGCCCTTGTTGCTGCGCGCTCGGATGAAGATGACAAAAGAAAATTCCGCACATGGCCTGCAAGCGAGGCCATGGTGATGTTTTCACGAATCCCGAGGGGGAGAAAAGCGCCTTGGTCCTGGCGGTCCTCCGGCACATAGGAAATGCCTGCATGGATCGCATCAATCGGTTCGCTGATCGAAAGCCTTTGGCCCTCCATGGTAACGCTACCGCGCGTCGGCTGGCTCATACCAAACACGCATTGCATCGCTTCCGAACGACCAGCACCCACTAGACCATAAAGGCCTAAGATTTCACCTTTACGAAGCGAAAAGGAAATATCAGCAAATTCGGTCGCATTGGTGAGGCCCTTTACTTCCAAGATGGTATTGCCGATAGGGATATCCCGCTTTGGAAAAACCTGATCGATGGGGCGCCCCACCATCAGCCTTACAAGATCGGGCTCCGTAACCTCGCTCGTTAATCCTTCGCCCACTTTCTCGCCATCGCGCAAGCAAACCCAGCGATCCGATAGGCGGAAAATTTCATCAAATTTATGCGAGATGAAAATGATCGAACGGCCTTCGGCTTTAAGCTGGGCAATGATGCGAAAAAGCTCATCAATCTCATGGCGTGATAACGCCGCTGTTGGCTCATCCATAATAATCACCGACGCATCATGGCTCAGCGCGCGTGTGATTTCGACCATATGCTTTTGTGCAACCGATAGCGTTTTGAGCGGGGCATCGGCATCAAAATCAGCTTCAATCCGCAAGAGTAAAGCACGGGCGCGTGATTTGGTTGCGCGCCAATCAATAAAACGGCCACCGGGCATATGGCCCATGAAAATATTTTCAGCGACGCTTAAATCATCAAACATCACCGTTTCTTGATGAATAGCCGCAATGCCCGCAGCCCATGAATCGCGTGGCGAAGCAAACTGTTGAACCTTTCCGGCTACACCAATTTCACCATTATCGGGCACATAAATGCCCGTTAAAATTTTGACGATGGTGGATTTGCCCGCACCATTTTCTCCGATCAAAGCCGTTACTTGCCCCGGATAAAGCGCAAATGAAACATCATGCAAGGCCCGCACACCGGGAAAGCTTTTGGAGACATGGGAAAGGGAGAGAACGGGTTGAGGTGTGGTCACGGCAGCCAATTCATCAAGGGTCGATAGAGAGCATGTTTTGATTAAGTTGACACCGATTAATCGTAAAAAAACATGCGACAAAACAAAAAGCGCTCAACGAGACATTTGGCGGGAACAACGCCCCGCCAAATGCGTAAGTTACATCTTACAAAAAACCAAAAGATCAGAAGATCTTTGCGAATTCTTCGACGTTCGACTTGTTAAATTCGAAAGGCTCACCCATGGCGGCTTCGCCATCATCGCCAATCCTGGTTTCACCCTTCTTGCCCATCTTGACCGTCTTGCCAGCGCTTGCATCGGCACCATTCAAGATATTGATCATGATCTGCGTGGAGGAATAACCATACTCAACCGGGTTCCAGATCGCGAAGCTATCGCAAGCGCCTTTCAACACCGCGTCCTTCATTTCAGACGGCAAGCCAAGGCCCGTGATAAACACTTTGCCGATCAAGCCGCCATCGATAATGGCCTTTGCACCGGAGCGAATACCGATGGTGGTGGGTGAAATCACACCTTTCAAATTTGGATGCGCCTTAACGAGCGCTTGCATTTCACGATAGGATTTATCGTCCTGGTCATCGCCATAAACGGTCGCGACCAGTGGCATCTTGGCGTATTCTGGCTTTTTCCACTCTTCCTTCATCGCGGCAATCCAGGAGTTCTGGTTCGTCATCGTGGAAGCCGCGGAAAGAATAGCCACTTCACCCTCGCCCTTCAGCGTCTTGGCGATCATCTGCACTTGCTTGGCACCAATCAACGGCGTCGAGGAAGCATTCAGATGCATGATGCGGCCATCTTTCGCAATGGCTGAGTCAAACGAGATCACCTTGATGCCGCGTGAAGCGGCCTTCTTGCCAACAGGCACGAGGGCATTCGCATCATTGGCCGAAACGATGATACCATCGACCTTTTGCGCGATCAGTGAATCGATAATCGCAATCTGGTCTTCTGCCGTTGCTTTCGTTGGTGCGGTATAGATGATTTCAAAACCACCCACTTCGGCTGCTGCCTGTTTTGCACCATTGGCGCAAGCATCGAAATAGGAGTTACCGAGATTTTTCACGACCATTGCGATGCGCTTGTTGTCAGCGCGGGCGCGGGTGATGAAGGGCATGGGTAAGGCGGCACCGGCGGCACCAATGGCGGCCAGCTTCAAAAGGTCACGACGGGTTGTGCGTGTCATATCGCTCATGGGATTTCCTCCAATTAAATGACCGGCCCATTCTGCGGAGCCGACGTCAAAGTGGAGGGTATCCTTACCCTTCCCCAATGGTCAATCGGTATCTTTGATCAAACGCTAATCATCGTCGCCAAACTGTCCATTGGCCGCGCCCTTGTGGCAGGCAATGCAATTTCCGGCATTTTTCACCTTAGGATTATCGAAGGCTTTTCGCTCGATCTGTTTACGATGAATATGTACCCAAAACGGCATGTCTACGATCCGAAGAGGGGTTATATTCACCCCAACATCGCGCATTATCCGCGCATTTCCTGAAGCTGAATCAGCCGCGTGAGAGTCAAGATAGGCCTTAACGGGCGCAAGGGCTGCGGGCGATAAAGTGGCATTTTCACCAAAATGCTTGTCCAATGTCCCCAAAATTCGCTCCCAAGACCGCTTAGGCAGATATTGCGCCGGATAGGCAATATGACACGCGCTACATTCCTTCACATAAGCCCCATCAGGCCCCGCATTGGCTGAAAGAACAGGCTCGGTTCCCAAAACACCAAGACCAAAAAGAGCAATGGCACCCGCAAACAGGCCTGACCATAATTTTGGCATTTTAACCCCCTATTATTCGTTTTTGACTTACAAACTGGCCATAAAAGTAATAAAATCGCCCTTTTCCTGCGCGGTGCACGCTCGGCCCAATACGCTTTGGCAATTTCGTGTGAACCATTTCTCGACCTTCTCCGCATCCGTATACCGGTCCGGCGTCTTGGATACGGCCATCGGGGCAATATCCTTGCCAGCGCGAGTCTGCCCCGATTTGGTCGGATCGGTCGTATGACAGGTCGTGCAAGAAGGTGTCTCAGAGGCAGCATCATGCTTGGCTAAAAAGAATGCCTTGCCACGCTCAGTGGAAAAACCGGAGAAACCCGTATTTTCAGCCTTTGCTGCTACTGAATAGGCGTCAAGCAGCGGTTTTTGGGCTGCCGCCGCATAGGCAAGTACGGGAACAAGAACGGCCAATGCGAGGCCTGCAACAAAGCGGATTTTCATAGTCGGGCTCCTTCAGGAATTTCAATGTTTTGTGGCGCAAATAACCCAGTTTTCGCATCACTGTGGCAAGCGTTACAGGCCCCTTTGAACCCTACCGCTTTAGAGGCAAAAACCTTATCCGGAATGTCTCGATGCATCCGCGTCCAGAACCTTGTCGCCGTAAACCGAAGCGGATCCTTCGGATTAGCCGTTGCTAAAACATGGGCAACGCGCGTATCCCAATGTTCCGACGAGTTTTCCTTGAGATAGGCCGATAATTGCGAGCGGGTTGCCTCTGGAAGGCTCGCATCTTCGCCAAAATGCTGGTCAAGATGGCCCAATATGCCATCCCACAAAGCCGCAGTACCCATGCTTGGGTGATAGGCAAAATGGCAAACGCCACATTCTTTCGCATAAAGTGGGTCAATTGCCGCCATTGGCACACCAAGCCCAGGACGAGCCGCAAAATATGTGACGCCAAATAGCCCGACCAATCCAAATGCACCACATAAGAAAAGCGCCACAAAGGGCCTAGCCTGTACTGTTTGGGGTTGTGGCACATCCGATAAAGCTGGCTTATTGCCCGTAATCATCGCGGCAACGAGCTTTTCTTTGCCGATAAACGTTTCATAAATAACGCCCACCAAATGGAGGCCGATGAGGCCAACAAGACCGAAGGCAAAGATTTGATGGACTTCTTGAACCAGACGACCCGTGGCAAAACTTGTTATGAAGGCCAATGGCCCCTGTTTGAAAACACCGCCTAAGACAACAACACCTGTGGATATGATGAGGAGAAGCGTTAGGAGAAGCGCAAAAATCATCCATGCGCCAAGTGGGTTATGACCCAGATACCGAACATGGCGATGGGCTACTATGTCCCGAAGCCTTTCCAAAACCATCTTTGGTGAAAACAAAAATGTACGAAATCGGGCGTAGGTTGATCCCGAAAAGCCCCAAATGATCCGAAATAGCACTAAAAGACCAATCGATATGCCGGCGATCAGATGAATACCAAGCGAATCGGGCGAGCCAAAAAATCCGGTCATAGCCGCTACAAATACCGCCGCTAAGAGGCTCCAATGAAAGATTCGGACGCCAAGATCCCACACTCGCACGGACCCGGAAACAGTATTTTTTGAGTTTAAGCTCATATTACGCTTTCAGAAAAAGAATTGTGGCCAAGATTATACAGGATGATTATGTTAAAAATAATTACGGCAAAATAGTGCTCAAATCACGTATAAGCTCTTCTACTTTGGTTGGTCTTACGATGAATATCGCTCTATTACGATCTACGCGGTTGCTTATGTCTTAACACTTTCGTAGATCAAGAGACGCGCCCCTGAACCTTGGTAAGCCAAGATATACCAGAGCACATAAATTAAATCAGTAAGCGAGTGCTGCGCCATCTTTACGCGGGTCGGTTCCAACGGAATAAGAGCCATCTGGGGCAACCAAAATACCCTGTCCACCGCCCAAAGGTAATCCGGGCCGCGTGACAGGATGACCTCGCATCGCTAAATCTAGCATAACACGGTCACTTATCCCGCGCTCGCCTTCAAAGCTATCGAGCCTGCGGAATCCCCGTGGTGCGTCAAAAGCCTCTTGAATATTCATTTCAAAATCGAGGAGATTTTGTATCACGTGAGCCTGTCCAACAGGCTGATAGGCTCCACCCATGACCCCGAATGAGAGCCATGGCTTACCGCCTTTCATCGCCATTGCCGGAATAATCGTGTGCAACGGTCGTTTTCTTGGCGCAACATTATTCGGATGCCCCGGCTCCACCCTAAAGCAAGCCCCACGGTTTTGCAGGCTGATCCCCGTTTTTGGGCTAACCATTCCCGTTCCAAACGAAAAATACAGGGAATTGATAAAGGAGCATAAATTGCCCCATTTATCAGCGACGGTAAGATAAATCGTATCGCGCTGAAAATTGGTCTGTATATGCGATAAATTGGGTGATGCTCTTTTAAGATCAATCTTATCCCGCAGCCTCGCGATAAACCGCTCAGAGAGCAATTCGTCAACAGGCACATGCGCAAAAGCCGGATCCGCAACAAAAGCATCACGAACGGAATAAGCAAGTTGAGTGGCTTCAATCTGTAAATGGAAGCGGTCTGGCCCCATCGGATCGAGGCCTTTGAACGAGAAGCCATCTAAAATTCGCAGCAGCACCAATGCCGTTAATCCCTGACCACTGGGCGGAATCTGATACAGATCAACACCCTGATACAGCGCATGAATCGGGTCGACATAGTGGGTTTCAAATTCGGCAAAATCGGCAAGACAATGCGTACCGCCTTTTGAGCTTAAAAAGCCTACCAAATCACGTGCTATGGACCCCTTATAAAAGCCATCCCGCCCTTCGCTAGCCAAAAGACGTAGCGTTGAGGCAAGCTCAGGAAATCGCATCCGTTCTCCTGCTTTCGGGGCGCGTCCATGCATGAGCAATTGAGCACGCGCGCCATCGTCTTTGGATAATTTTCCAACCTCTTCGTTCCAATCAGCAGCGGTACGCTCATGAACATGAAAGCCGCTTTCAGCAAGATCAATCGCTGGTGCAAGCATATCCGCAAAAGATCGCGTACCGTGATCGGATAAAAGCCGCGACCAAGCGTCGATGGCACCGGGAATGGTGACAGCATGGACACTCTCGGGCTCAATCGAATGAATACCCTGATTTAAGAGAAATCGGTCGGAGAGGCCGGCGGGTGCCCAGCCTGATCCGTTAAGCCCATACAGTTTTTTTTGATCAGCACGCCAATAAAGCGCAAAGCAATCGCCGCCTATGCCGGTATTATGAGGCTCAATGACACACTGCACGGCCGAAGCCGTTAAGGCTGCATCCATCGCGTTGCCACCGTGGCGTAACACTTCCATCGCAATCGTTGAGGAAAGCTGTTGCGATGTCGCAACCGCACCGTTTGAGCCATAGGCTACGGAACGCCCTGGGAGATGTAGGTTACGCATCGTCAATTTTCTCATGTCTTCGTTATGATAATAGGCTACGCACGATCCCAGCGATTGCAATACCCATGAGCATTAAAAGTGTAATGCGTCGAAACCCTTCAGGCGTTGCTCCCAAAAAATGCCGTGTTCCGAGATACATGCCAATCAGAAGAATGGGGAATGCCAATGCGGCAATTGATACCGTTTCAGCGCTGATAATCCCAATTTGTGAAAATAAAATAAGCCCCAAAACATCCAGCAAAAAGAAATAAGCGACGACGGAGGCCCGAATTTTAGTGGGACTATCACCATCTGCGGTGAGAAAAAGCGCGACAGGCAGCCCGCCCATGCCAATGGATCCGTTGACAATACCGGAGAGGATACCAACGGCAAAAGTTCCTGAATGATTGGTGCGGGTCTTCAGCTTCCACCCCAGAGACAGTAGGCCAGCCGCGCAAAAAACAAAAAGGGCCAAGATGAGCTTTAAGGTTTCAACGGGTACCGATGTCAAAACAAGAATACCCAAAAGCATTCCTGGGGCTGCGCCGCCCATCAATAAAAATACCCGCTTCCATGGAATATCATGCCAAACCGAAAAAGCCTGAATAATGCTTGCGATAATCTCAAGCAGTATCGTTACAGCAATCGCTTTTGCAGGGTTGGTAACGAGCGACCAGCTCGCAACCAGTACGGCTGAAAATCCAAATCCAGAATAGCCCCGCGCCAATGAGGCAAGGCAAAGCCCAGCAAACATCACGGCAAAACTAAGGGGGGAAATATCATTTAATGAAGTAAACAAGCGCTCGTCCCTATTCCAATAAACCAATATACAATATAACATATCTAGTAACTACTTGCATTCTCTAAAGAAATTGCCATAACAAAATAAGTTAGTCATGGCAATTGTATTGGCCATCCGCAACTAAGAAGTTTCTATGTCGAATGCAGTATAAACCAATACCTTTTCTCCCCCATACACGGATTTTATTCTTGATTGGAGGGTTAACTGCGCTTCGTTTATTTTTGGCTGTAAAATCCGGACTGGTCTTTGATGAGGCCTATTATCGCTTATGGGCTTTATACCCCTCCTTTGGGTATTATGATCATGCGCCTATGGTAGCATGGTGGATTGCATTAGGTCGTTGTCTTATCGGTGATAGCAGTTTAGGCGTTCGCTTTCTTGCGCCTGTCTCAGCAGGCATTGGCTCGCTCTTATTATGGCGAACTTCCGCCCTTCTTTTTGACAGTAAGATCGCCAATCGAGCGGTTATTTTCTTTAATGCCATGCTGATTGTCAGCCTCGGCTCCATCATTATTACTCCGGATATTCCAAGTGTCTTTTTCTGGGGCCTTACCCTTTGGGCTTTGGCTGAATTGAGAGCTTCCAACAATGCAAGATGGTGGCTCGCCATTGGCTTAGCGGCTGGACTTGGCTTATTGTCGAAATATTCAGGTGTTTTTCTTGGTTTAGGTATTGTTGTTTGGCTTATCTTGGTCCCAAGCCAACGACATTGGTTTCGCACATGGGAAACCTGGGCGGGCGGCTTATTAGCCATTGCGCTCTTTACGCCCGTTTTTATCTGGAATGCCAATCATGATTTCGTCTCATTTGCCAAACAACTGGGACGAACAGTTGGTAAAGCATTTAATCCAAGCCATTTCTTAGAGCTGATTGGCGTTCAATGCCTTTTAATGACACCTATCATTGGCGTATTGGCTTTTATAGGAATTGGCTGGAGTATGGTGTCGATAGGGCGTTATCGCGAATCGGGCCAAATCTTTCTCATCGTGCTATCCTTGCCCTATATGGCCTATCTCACGCTTCATTCCCTGCATGATCGGGTCAACGGAAATTGGCCAGCCCCTCTCATGCCTGCTTTGGCTATTTTGGCGTCGTGGGCGATGAGTCAAATAAGGATAGCACGGCTTAATGAATGGGCGATAGCATCAGGATACGGTATGGGGGCAATCCTTTTCGTCGAAATTCTGCATCCTTTCTTGCCCATTGATCCATCGCGTAATCCCGCCATGTTGACGCAAGGGTGGGACGAGTTAGGGGATGAGCTAATCGCTAAAGAGAAAGAAACGGGTACGGCGTGGATTGCAACGGGTACATATGAGCACACGGGTGCATTGAGTTTTGCGCTACGGGGAAAGACTGAAGTGGCTCAAATCAATGAACGCGTTCGATACGGGTTTTTGCCCCCTCCCGATTCAAATCTTACCCAAAAGCCTGCATTATTTATCGATTGGGAGGATGAGGGCGCAGGATTCCTCGCAAGCCATAAGGATTGTTTTGGAACAGCAGAGGCGGTTGGCACTGTTTCGCGTAAATTTAAGGATAAAATTATTGAGCGTTTCGTCCTATATCGGCTGACCGACGTCAAAATCGGGCCTGCGGTCTATAATCGACACGCAGACCCCAGCGCTTGCCACCATTAAGTATTAAAGCTGGCCGCTATAGGCTTTTTCGAACAGCATTCGGGCGGCAGCTTGCGTCAACGGAACTGGATTGCCGCCTGCGGTTGGATCTTCCGGTGCCATTTTCGACATCAGATCGAGGTTGGTGAGTTCGACGCCGAACTCCTTCAGCGTATGCGGCACGTTGAGCTGTCTTCTGAGATCAAGCACCCAATTCAAAAACGCGTCAAAGCTTGGCTCAAGCCCAATAAAAGCAGCAAGGCGCTGGATTTTGGTTTCAATTGCCGCGCGGTTGAATACCAGAACATACGGCATGAACACCGCATTGGTCATGCCGTGATGGGTATCATGCAACGCACCAACCGGATGGGATAGCGCGTGGATGGCTCCCAAGCCTTTTTGGAAGGCGGCGGCCCCCATCGCGGCAGCCGACATCATATGCGCACGCGCTTCCAGATCGTAACCATCCTTGAACACGCGAGGGAGATTTTCCTTGACGAGGCGAATACCCTCAACCGCGATGCCCTCGCCCATTGGGTGATAGTACGGCGAGCAATAGGCTTCAAGACAATGGGCCAGCGCATCCATACCCGTGCCGACCGTGATTTTGGCGGGCATACCGACGGTGAGTTCAGGATCACAAATCGTGACCTTCGGCATCATCAGCGGATGGAAGATGACTTTTTTCGTATGCGTCGACTCCTGTGTGATCACGCCCGCGCGACCGACTTCTGAACCTGTACCCGCCGTTGTCGGCACCGCAATAACAGGGAAAATGCCTTTGGGATCGGCGCGCGTCCACCAATCACCAATATCTTCAAAATCCCACATCGGGCGCGTTTGCCCCGCCATGAAGGCGATGACTTTGCCCGCATCAAGGCCCGAGCCGCCGCCAAAAGCGATAACGCTGTCATGGCCCCCGGCCTTCAACACGTTGAGGCCCGCCTCAATATTGCTATCGACCGGATTGGGCTTGATGTCGGAGAACATCGCCACGCCAAGACCCGCCGCTTTGAGTGCTGCAACCGCGTCGAGCGTCATTTTCTGAGTGGCGAGGAAAGGGTCCGTCACAAGCAGCGGCTTTTTGAAGCCGAGATCGAAGCAAATCTGAGCTAGCTCCTTAATGCGGCCAGCACCGAATTTGATGGCGGTTGGGTAGTTCCAGTTGGCGGTCGGGGATTGGGTCATGATGGGTACTCTTAATAGGGATTAGGGTGTAGGGCGTAGGGTGTCAGCCTGTTTTGGCTTCCGCATCAAATTTTCGGATCATTGCTCCCAGCATTCGCCCTAGTTGATCGCATTGGTCAAGCAAGGGCTCTGATAAAAGGCTTGAAACGAACCCTAAGCGATGGCTTAGCAAAAGATGCGTTTCTAACTCTTTGAGAGAACCCTGGGCAATTTTTAAAAAATGCAAATAGGTTGGGCGACTTCCGCGACCATATCCTTCGGCGATATTGGAGGGAATCGAAACAGCGGCGCGCCGCAATTGCGATGACAAGCCGTAAACCTCCTCTTTTGGAAAACTTTGGGTTAAGCGATAGCAACCTTCCACAAGAGTCATAGAATTTTGCCAAACTTTTAAGTCGCGATAGGATTGAGCGCCAGGCATGAAATTGTTGACCTCCCGCTTAAAAAAGCTTTTCCAACTCTCCGACCCCTCACACCCTACGCCCTACGCCCTAAACCACTATATCATCCGTAAATGATAGCTCTTTGCCCGCGTTAACATGTCATAGCCGATCTCGGACAGGCTGACGCCGCGGCCTGTATCTTTTACGCCGGTCCAAGCGAGGGCCGGATCAAGATAGTCGCAGCGGTTCATAAACACGGTACCAGTTTCGATCTCGCGGCCTAAGGACGCGGCAGTGGCCTCATCCTGCGTCCAGATCGCGGCGGTTAGGCCATAGGGGCTGTCATTCATCAGGCGGATGGCTTCCGCATCGTCCTTCACCTTCATGATGCCGACGACGGGGCCAAAATTCTCTTCCCTCATCAGGCTCATGGAGTGATCGACATTCGTGAGCACCTGCGGCATCAGATAGGTACCCGTACCCTTATCTTGCGGGAAAAGAGCGGCGTCGATATGGGTTTTCGCGCCCTTCGCAACAGCCTCTTTAACCTGTGCGCGAACGATTTCCGCGCCCTTGGCGGTGGCCATCGGCCCGAGCGTGGTGGTCTCGTCCAACGGATTGCCGAGCCTGTAGGTTTTGGTCAGCGCGACAAAGCCTTCGACGAAACGGTCATAGAGGCTCTCATGCACATAGATGCGCTCGATGCCGCAGCAGCACTGCCCCGAATTGAAGAACACACCATCGACAAGGTTTTCAATGGCGTGGTCGAGATTGGCATCCGCCCGCACATAGGCCGGGTCTTTGCCGCCAAGCTCTAGGCCCAGCGTGGTAAACGTGCCTGCTGCCGCCTTCTCGATGGCGCGGCCACCCGCAACCGAGCCAGTGAAATTGCAATGGTCAACGGAGCCTGAGGATAAAATCTTCGCTGTATCCTCATGGGTCAGCACGAGATTGGTAAACAGCCCCTTTGGCAGATGGGCCGCTTCCATGGCTTTGGCGAAACGCTCGCCCACCAGAAGGGTCTGCGCTGCGGCTTTCAAAATCACGGCATTGCCCGCCATTAACGCAGGCACCACGGAATTAACCGCTGTGAGATAGGGATAATTCCATGGTGCTACAACGAGCACCACGCCGACGGGCGTCTTTTCGATATAGCGGGTGAAGCCCGCTTTCAGCGCTGGCACGATGGGGGCCAAGGCTTCCGGCGCAATGCTGATCATGTGGCGGGCGCGTTCTTCAAACCCTCTGAACTCGCCGCCCCATTTCACCGGCCTGCCCATTTGCTGCGCGATTTCCGGCACTACTTCTTGGTTCATAGTGAGCATCGCATCGACGAAGGCCGTCAATTTGGCCATGCGCTCGGCCAGCGGAACCTTGGCCCAGATTTTTTGCGCCGCGCGCGCTTCTTTTAACGTTGTCTCGATGGCGGCGGGCGTCGCCGATGCGCGCCGCGCTACTTCGTGGCCGTCGATGGGGGAGAGGGAGAGGATGTCGGGCATGGGGAGATTGGCCTGTTTGCGAAAGTGGATTTAGAAGCGAATAGCGAATGGCGAGTAGCGAATAGGGTCATGCGCTAGGACATAGTTTATGGCCCCTATTCGCCATTCGCTACTCCCTATTCGCCTTCTTCAAATAATCTCAAAATAACGCTGCATCTCCCAATCCGTAATCGCGCGGCGAAATTCGCGTTCTTCCCATTCGCGGCTGGCTGCGAAATGGTCGACAAAGGCATTGCCGAACAAAGAGCGAGCAGGCTTTGAGCTTTTCAGCTTCTGGGCGGCTTCCCACAGCGTACGGGGCAAAGCGCGCTCGGGCGGGAGCTTGGCCTCATAGGCATTACCCGTCTGTGGCTCGCCCGGCTCTATCTTGTTCTCGATGCCCCAAAGGCCCGAGCCAATGGCAGCCGCAAGTGCGAGATAGGGGTTAATATCGGCAGCGGCGACGCGGTATTCAACGCGCTGCGATTTTTCCGAGCCTTCAATCACGCGCAATGCAGTGGTGCGGTTATCGACTGCCCAAGCCGAGTCGGTTGGAGCCCAAAAGCCCGGAATGAGGCGCGAATAGGCATTGACGGTGGAGGCCACCATCGCCAGCACTTCCGGCATCAAAGCCTGCTGCCCGCCGACAAACCAGCGCATCGTATCCGACATCGAATGGGCTTTGTCCTTATCATAGAACAGACCCTTGCCCGTTTTGATGTCTTGCAAGGAGAGATGGAGATGACCGGATTGGCCCGGCCAGTTTGGCGAGCTTTTCGCCATAAAGGACGCCATCCAGCCGCGTTTTTGCGCCAACACTTTGGTGTAGGTTTTAAACAGAGCGGCTTTGTCGGCGGCGGCCAAGGCGCTATCGACCTTGATCGCGGCTTCCAACACGCCGGGGCCAGTTTCGGTGTGCAGGCCCTCGATTTCGAAATTCATCTTTCGGCCAAGATCGAGCAGATCGCGGTAGAAATCGGCGTGTACGGAGCTTCTCAGCATCGAATAGCCGAAAAAGCCCGGCGTGATGTTTTTTAGGTCTTTGTAATTTTTCTCGCGCACCGAATGCGGCGTTTCCTCAAACAGGAAAAACTCGAATTCGGCGGCAGCGCTGACATGAAAACCCATATCGGCGGCGCGCTTTAACACCCGGCGCAGCGTGCCGCGCGGGCAAACTTCTTCCCATTTGCCGTCAAATTCGCAGATAAACAGCGGCAGATCATCCTCGAACGGGATCAGCCGCATCGTATCAGGTACCATACGCACAGCGGCATCGGGGTAGCCCGTGTGCCATCCGGTGACCTTCGCGTTGTCATAAAGCTGGTCGTTTGAATCCCAGCCGACCACGACATCGCAAAAGCCCAAGCCCTTCTCCAACGCGCTTTCGAATTTGTCGCGGTTGACATATTTGCCGCGAAAAATGCCGTCGATATCAAAAACGCCGAGGCGGACATAAGGCAGATCACGGCTACGCACATAGGCAAGCGCATCGGCGGCGGTGGTAATGGACGTAATCGGCATCATGATCGGATTCACACCAAGATTAAAAACAGGAAATTGCCGCGGGTATTAGACCCGCGGCTCAAACAATCAGCAAGTCTGATCAGTATGTCTGAACTGACTTATTTTTCACCAACAGCCGCTTCTGCTGCCGCAATGGCGCTTTGACGCTTGGCAATCCCCTCGCCTATCGGGGGGCCTTTGAAACGGCGGTTCTCAAAGGCAAACCAGATTATCGCCGTCAGAACGAGGAAACCCAAGGTGATGTTCAAGGCCAGATCATTGGGCGGCTGAACGCCGATGTAGAAAATCAGCGCCATCGCCGCAATCGACAGCACAGCGGTGAGCTTGAAGAGGCCCGCGCCCATATCCCATGGCCCCATTTTGTCCCACTTCACTGTTCCATGCGCAAACAATCCCAGCGCGATTGGAACGGTGAAAGAGAGGAACAAGAAGATGACGGTGCAGGAAACAACCACGGTATAGATCGACGAGCCGCCAATCGAGAGGCCGGGGATCGAGGTTAAGCCAACAAACAGCACTGAAGCAATGGATGCCGTCCAAATCGCGGCCACTGGCGTGCGATGCGCCTTGCTAACGCTAGAAAGCGCCTCTGAACCCGGTAATCCACCATCGCGCGAGAAGGCGAAGATCATGCGAGAAGCTGATGTTACCGTTGCCAAGCCGCACAGCCATTGCGAGGCAAAGATCGCCAGATAGAGCACGGTGGCAAAAGTCGGGTTCATCCGTGCGTCAATCGCCCAGAAAAAGACGTTGAAGCCTTGCTTGGCGGCTTCATCCATATCGGGAATGACGAGAACGAACGAGACCAACATCACCCAGCCGACCAGCGACGACCAGATGATCGATGAGACGATACCGCGCGGCACCGAATGAGCGGCCCGCTTGGTCTCCTCCGACGTATGGGCGGACGCATCATAACCGGTGATCGTATAGATCGGCAGCAAAAGGCCGAGCAGAAACACGCGGAACAGCGAGTCCGATTGCGGCCATACCGCACCATCGCCTTCGGGCAGGCCGGAATAGTTTTTAAATGACCAAAGCCGTGCGAAATCCCAATGTTCAGCCGCAACAAAGCAGCCTATGGTAAGCACAAATGCTGCGGCAAAAATCAGATAGCCCGATAGATCGGTGAGTTTCGCCGTGAGCTTAATTCCGAAATGGTTCACCAAGGCCTGAAGGCCGGTGATGATGGCGACAAAGCCAATTTCGTTGATCAGACCGCCCATGGTGGTTGAATCGACATTGATGCCGAGTTTCGCTCCAAAGGCACCGGAGAAAAAGCCCCAAGTACCCACATTAATCGCCCCCAAAACGGTAATCAGGCCGAGTAAATTCAGCCAAGCGGTCAACCAGCCGGTGAAGCGGTTGCCCAAGATCGAACCCCAGTGATAAAGCCCACCCGCCGTTGGATAGGCCGAGCCGATTTGCGCCATGGCCAACCCAAAAACGCCGGAAACACAGCACCCGATAATCCAGCCAATACCAATCGCGCCGCCGCCCGCGCCAGAGGTGGCTTGCGCCAGCGAATTAATGCCGCCGGAGAGAATGCAGATAATCGAAAAGGAAATCGCAAAATTGGAGAACGCGCTCATGCTGCGTTCGAGTTCTTGCGCGTATCCCATGGAATGGAGAACCTTGAGGTCCTCCTTTTTGGCGTGGTCGTCATAGTGATGATCGGTCATGGTGATTGTTCCCTTAAGTTTATTGTTGTATCAAGCGACTTCGGCGCAAAACTGGATCAGATTAAGTTTTATTGTCGATCAAACGATACGCTATGGTAACCAAAATTTTAAAACGGAAAAGCAAGAATTGCATGGCCGAGGCAAATTAAGGCCTGATTTTAAGCAAATACGCGCGGGCATAGGCTTTGGTGGCCCAAGGCCACGAAACTTCCGGTATGATACCCAGCCTTGCCATAATGGAAAGGCTCTCCCGCGCCCGTCACCATCACGCCGCCTGCGGCGCGCAAAATGGCGTCGCCTGCGGCAACGTCCCATTCCATCGTCGGGCCAAAGCGGGGATAGACATCGGCGCGGCCTTCCGCCACGAGGCAGAATTTCAAGGATGATCCGGCAGAAATACGGTCTTCGACCTCAAGCCTGTCGATAAACGCGCCCGTTTGACGGTCGGGATGGGATCGGCTGGCCACCACGCGCAAGGCGCCCGAAGGCGGTGTGCGGGTAGAAATGCGGCGGCTGTCTTGCGCGTCGCTGAGGGTTTCGCCGGGCAGGAGGCTGAGCGCATAGGCCAACGTGCCGCCGATCCAGAGCTGGCCAAGGGCTGGGGCGTAAATGGCACCCGCCACCGCGATGTCGTTTTCAATCAGGCCAATATTGACGGCAAATTCATTCCGCCGCCGCACAAATTCGCGGGTACCATCGAGCGGATCAACCAGAATGAACCGATGACCCACTTCGGGGATGATACCCTCCGAGGCTTCTTCCTCAGATATAACGGGAATGTCGGGAAACTCAGCCGCCAGTGCCGCCAGAATAATCCGCTCGGAAGCGATATCGGCATCCGTCACCGGGCTGCCATCGGCTTTATGGCGGGCTGGTGTTGTGGAATTAAAAAATTCCATGATGGGAACCGCTGCTTTAACGGCGATTTGACCGAACATTCGCGCGATTTCGTCGCGGTCCGTTACCATATGATTGATCCTTTGGTTGCACAATCCATAGGGTTCGCGCTACGCCTTGGGAACCTCGATAGTCCAAGCTCCAGCCCTTTGACAACAGGATGATCAGAAAATGCCCTTGCCCATCGGTATTTTAACCGTGTCGGATCGCGCCAGCCGGGGTGAATATCAGGATAAAGGCGGCCCCGGCATTATTGCGGCTTTAAGCGAGCTTTTGGCTACGCCATGGCGGCCCGTCTCGGTCATCGTGCCGGATGAACAAGCGCTGATCGAGGCGGCTTTGATCGATCTGGCCGATCAGCAAGGGTGCTCGCTGATCCTGACCACGGGTGGCACGGGGCCTGCACTTCGCGATGTGACACCGGAAGCCACCGAAGCCGTGTGTCAGAAAATGATGCCAGGATTTGGCGAATTGATGCGAATTGCCAGCTTGAAGGAAGTACCTACCGCGATTTTATCACGGCAAACCGCAGGCATTCGGGGCAAAAGCCTCATCCTCAATTTGCCCGGCAAGCCCTCCGCTATCCGCACCTGCCTTGATGCTGTTTTTGCCGCGGTGCCTTACGGCATTGATCTGATTGGCGGCTATCGGCTGGAGACCAACCCGATATTTTGCACGGCGTTTCGGCCTAAAACCTAGGAAATTCAAAACGCCTTAAAGGCAATCAGCGTTCTTGTATCGACAATGCCTGGAATGATCTGCACCTTCTCGCCGACAAAATGGCCGATATCGACGCCATCATCGACATGGAATTTGGCTAAAATATCAAACGCACCCGCGACCGAGTGAATTTCGGACGCTATTTCAGTATCCGCCAGACGGCTTGCCACATCATAGGTTTTGCCGAGCTGGCATTTGATTTCGACGAAGAAGGTCTGCATTGCTAAAGCCCTTTGCCTAAAAAACCAGTTCCGTTTCGACCAACCTATCATGGCCGCCCAATGCTGACATAGCGAAAGCCCTTGGCGCGGATGTCAGCGGGGCGATAAATATTACGAAGATCAACGATCAACGGCTCTTTCAAAACCGATTTGATTCGGTCGAGATCAAGCGCGCGGAAGGCATCCCATTCGGTGACGATGACGAGCGCATCCGCACCCTCAGCGCAGGCATAGGCATCGGCGGCAAAGGTGACATCGGTTAAATGATGCGCCGCCTGCTCGATACCCACCGGATCATAGGCGGTTATTTTAGCGCCCATATCCTGCAAGGCGGTGATGACGGCGATAGAAGGCGCGTCGCGCATATCATCCGTGTTGGGCTTAAAGGTCAGGCCCAAAATGGCGATCTTTTTGCCGCGCACATCGCCGCCGCACGCCTGAATGATGCGTCGCGCCATGCCGCGCTTGCGCTGATCGTTGACCGACACTACAGTTTCGACAATGCGCAATGGCACGCCTGAATCCTGCGCCGTTTTGACCAGTGCCTGCGTATCTTTCGGGAAGCAGGAGCCGCCATAGCCCGGACCCGGATGCAGGAATTTTCCACCAATCCGGTTATCAAGCCCGATGCCGCGCGCTACTTCCTGCACATTGGCCCCGACTTGTTCACATAGATCCGCGATTTCGTTGATATAGGTGATTTTGACCGCCAAAAACGCGTTGGCGGCGTATTTGATCAGCTCCGATGTCCGCCGATCCGTGAACAGCAAAGGCGGCTCGTTGAGATAAAGCGGACGATAAATCTCCGTCATCACCCGGCGGGCATTCTCATCATTGGTGCCGATGACGATGCGGTCCGGCCGCTTAAAATCGCCAATGGCCGCGCCTTCGCGCAGGAATTCGGGGTTGGAGACCACCACACTATCAAGCTCGGGCCGAACCTCGCGCATGATGCGCTCGACTTCATCGCCAGTGCCGACAGGCACGGTGGATTTGGTGACGATGATCGCCTTGCCATCGGTTGCGGCGGCAATATCGCGGGCAGCAGCATAGACATAGGATAAATCGGCATGGCCATCACCGCGCCGTGACGGGGTACCGACCGCGATGAAAATGGCGTCGGCGTCTTTGATGGCGGTGTCGAGATCGGCGGAGAATACCAAGCGGCCATCACGGACATTCTTGGTGACGAGTTCATCGAGGCCCGGCTCGTAAATCGGTAATTGACCCTGCTTCAACGCCTCAATTTTATCGGCATTCAAATCCATGCAGGTGACGAAATGGCCGAAATCGGCAAAACACGCCCCTGACACCAAGCCGACATAGCCCGCACCTATCATCGTAATCCGCATCCGAGACTCTCCAGACGAAACCTTTGCCCAAAACCGCATTGATGCGGCTTAAAGCCCTTCATGACCACTCAATGTGACAGCTTTCCTTCACACGCATCTTCGCTTACAGGCAAGCATAGAAAAGACAATTCGTTATTTGGCGCTATTTGGCGGGCATCCCCCGATTGTCCCGTGATTGAAGGAGAAGAACACCATGGAAAATCCGGTTCTCGTCGAAGTTTTCAGAGGCAAAGCGGTTGAATCGCGGCATCGCGGTTCGGTGGCAGTGGTTGATGCGGATGGCGGTGTCTTACTGTCGCTGGGCGATATTGATACACCGATCTTCCCGCGCTCGGCGGTTAAGGTTTTTCAAGCGCTGCCTTTGCTGGAAAGCGGTGCGGCGGATCGGTTTGGTTTGACGTCGAAGGAAATTGCACTCGCCGTTTCCTCCCATTCCGGCGAGCCTGACCATGTAGAGACGGCGCGTGGTATGTTAAAAAAAGCCGGACAGGATGAGACCTGCCTCGAATGCGGCGCGCATTGGCCTGTGTCTGGCGAGGCCGAGCGGGCTTTGGCCGCAGCGGGCCTGAAGCCGAACGCGCTGCACAATAACTGCTCCGGCAAGCATTCGGGTTTCATCTGTCTGGCGTGTGGGTTGGATGAAGACCCTGCGGGCTATATCCGCCCCGAGCACCGCGTGCAGCGCGAAATTCGTGCAGCGGGCGAGGAGATTACGGGCTTTAATTTTCTTGATGAATATACCGGCACCGATGGCTGCTCGATTCCAACCTATGCCGTGCCGCTGAAAGCCATCGCGCTCGGCTTTGCTCGCGTAGGCACTGGCGTTGATTTGAAGCCCGAGCGCGCCAAGGCCGTCAAACGCATCCGCGAGGCGGTTGCCGCCAACCCGTTTATGGTGGCGGGAACAGGGCGACTTGATACTGTGGCGATGGAGCTTTTCCGCGAACGCGTGTTTATGAAAACGGGGGCGGAAGGGGTGTATTGCGCCGCCATTCCAGAGCTTGGCCTTGGCATTGCGTTGAAAGCCGATGACGGTGAAGGCCGCGCGGCACAAGCGATATTGGCGGGTATCATTCACCGCTATCTGCCGATGGATGAGGCCACCCGCGAAGGCTTTGACGCGAAGGCTTGGCCGACGCTTAAAAACTGGAATGGCATGGTGGTAGGCGCTATACGCGCCACAGACGCTTTGCTGGAGCGCTGACCTTTCGTCCCATTCTCGTCATGATTGATCATTAAGACACTTGCGTTAATACTCGTGTTTTTGAGCAAAGAAACGGCCTGAAATGATCCATCACCTCGCTTCGCGGTCTGCCCGCAAAGCCATTCAACTCGCTTTAATGGGTTTGGCTGTGTTGATGCTCGCCGCCTGCTCCAGTGCGCGTGAGCGGTTTTCAAACGGGTTGTCCCCTTCGGCCTCCACCGCACCGACAACGGGCGATATTATGCCCGTTTTTGTGGCGACAAGCCGCAAAATGGGGGCGGATGGCAGTGTGACCGCCGAATTATCGTCGACGACCAATTATCTGATGAATGTGATCAGCATTCCGAAAGACCATCAAACCGGCATGATCGAGCGGCCAAGTTGGGGCAGCGAGAGCCGCAAATCGCATTTCGTTTTTGTTGGCCAACGTGTATTGGACCATGATAGCTTTCGCAATGAGATTGCCACGCAGCTTTCAGGCCGCGTGGGTGCCAGCCGCGATGTGCTGGTCTATGTGCATGGTTTCAATACGGGTTACGACGAAGCACGTTTCAGGATTGCGCAAATCGCGACCGATTCGGGCTTTACCGGCGTTCCGGTCTTGTTCACCTGGCCCTCGCAAAACAAAGTTTTAGCCTATGGGGCCGATAAGGATAACGCTACCGCATCGCGGGATGATTTGCATCAGGTACTGACCGATCTTGGCACGATACCCGGCATTGGCCGCATCCATGTGCTCGCCCATTCGATGGGAACGTGGCTGACGATGGAGGCGTTGCGTGAGGCGGCACTTTCCGGCCAAGGCGACCTCTCCGGCCATCTTGGCGAGGTGATGCTGGCGGCTCCTGACATCGATTTGGAGGTCTTCAAACAACAGCTTGGCCGTGTCGGCGCTTATGCGCGGGTTTCAATTTTTGCCGCCGCCGACGATAAAGCGCTATCGATTTCAAGTACCTTAGCGGGCGACCGCAAGCGGGTGGGTGCGCTTGACCCGTCGGACAAAGACCAGCGCGCCGAAATCACCAAGCTTGGTGTGCGGGTTTATGATTTGAGCAATACCGATACAACTGACTTTTTCCGCCATGGCACGTTTGCCGAAGCACCAGCCGCCGTTCGCGCGATTGGTGCGCAGCTCTCAGCACCACCGGATGATGCGCGACAGGCGCAATCGTTTCAGGGGCAGTGAGCTGAATTGTTGATCATTTAATCAAATCGCCTGTAAAGCATGGGTCAACCGATCCAAGGGCGTCGCGCGCATGTTTAAAAAATCTCGGTTAGATCGTCTAAGATGCGCTGTTTAAACGAGGGCTGGAGATCAGCCGCAATAAGCGGATTGACTGCTAATCCGGTGCAGTCGGAAGCCATGACCGCAAGGTTGGCAAGATCGAGAAGAGTGAAGCGAACCTTCTCATCGACAGCAATCAACACATCAAGGTCACTGTTGTCCCCATGATCACCGCGCGCCCGAGAGCCAAACAGGTCCATTGATGTCACGCCACGAGCCCGTAGCGGCCCTTCGAGGGTCCGAAGGCGTTCAATCATGACATGGTCGTTTGCGCCTGTTCTTTCCTGCATAATTTATAATACCACATCTGTATTGATCGTAAAATGTGGAATGCAGGATCAGCCTCACCGCTTCGTCTGCCTAAACCCGCGCTTTTCGTTCAGCCTATCGAGCACATCCATCGCCGCTTCCGCCACCACGGTGCCGGGCGGGAAAATCGCGTCGGCTCCGGCCTGATGGAGCGCTTCAAAATCCTGCTCAGGGATCACGCCGCCGACCACGATCATGATATCGCCCCGCCCTGCCTGATCTAGTGCTGCTTTGAGCGCAGGCACAAGGGTGAGATGGCCTGCGGCAAGCGTTGAGACGCCCACGACATGCACGTCTTTCGCAATCGCTTCTTTGGCGGCTTCCTCGGGCGTTGCGAAAAGATCGCCGACATCAACCTCAAAGCCCAAATCGGAAAACGCCGAGGCGATAACCTTCTGGCCGCGATCATGGCCATCCTGACCCATTTTGGCGACCAGAATGCGCGGCAGGCGACCATCATTTTCTTTGAACGCCGCCACCATATCCCGCGCGCGCCCGAACCCTTCATTGAGCGTGCCGATTTCTTTGCGGTAAACGCCGGAAATGACTTCCGCTTTGGCTTTATGACGACCAAACACGTTTTCAAGCGCCAGCGAGATTTCACCAACGGTTGCCTTGGCCCTTGCGGCATCGACCGCGAGAGCCAGAAGATTACCTTTGCCGCGCGCGCCCTGCTCCAAAGCATTCAGCGCTGCTTGCACGGCTCTGGGATCGCGCTCGGCCCGTAAGCGCTTCAATTTATCGAGCTGTTGGGCGAGTACCGCGGAATTGTCGACCTTCAACACGTCGATCATCTGTTCGCTCAAGGGACGATAGCGGTTCACCCCGATCACCGCCTGTTTGCCGCTATCGATCCGCGCCTGGGTACGGGCCGCCGCTTCCTCGATGCGGCGCTTCGGGATGCCTGCTTCAATCGCCTTGGCCATGCCGCCCAAAGCCTCGACTTCCTCGATATGCGCCCAGGCTTTCTCAACAAGTTCCGCTGTCAAGCGCTCGACATAATAAGAGCCGCCCCACGGATCGATGATGCGGCATGTGCCGCTTTCGGCTTGTAAGAAAAGCTGCGTGTTACGCGCGATACGGGCCGAGAAATCGGTAGGCAGTGCCAGCGCTTCATCCAGCGAATTGGTATGCAGCGATTGCGTATGGCCTTGGGTGGCAGCCATCGCCTCGATCTCGGTGCGGATGACATTGTTGAACACGTCTTGCGCGGTGAGCGACCAGCCGGATGTTTGCGAATGGGTGCGCAAGGGCAGAGATTTTTCAGACTTCGGATCGAATTGGCCGACCAGTTTCGTCCAGATCAATCGCGCGGCGCGGAGCTTGGCCACTTCCATGAAAAAATTCATGCCGATGGCCCAGAAGAAAGAAAGCCGTGGCGCGAAGGCGTCGATATCAATACCCGCCGCAATACCGGCGCGAAGATATTCCACACCATCGGCAAGCGTGTAGGCTAATTCCAGATCCTGCGAGGCACCGGCCTCCTGCATGTGGTAGCCGGAGATCGAAATCGAGTTGAATTTTGGCATGTTTTTCGAGGTGAACTCGAAAATATCGGAGATGATCCGCATCGAGGCATCGGGCGGATAGATATAGGTGTTACGCACCATAAACTCTTTGAGAATGTCGTTCTGGATGGTGCCGGAAAGTTTATCCGCACTAACGCCCTGTTCTTCGGCAGCTACAATATAGAGCGCGAGAATGGGCAGCACCGCGCCATTCATCGTCATCGAGACGCTCATCTCATCGAGCGGAATGCCGGAAAACAGGGTGCGCATATCGTAAATGGAATCAATCGCCACACCCGCCATGCCGACATCGCCCGCCACGCGCGGGTGATCGGAATCATAGCCGCGATGCGTCGCCAGATCGAAGGCGACCGAGAGGCCTTTTTGTCCGGCGGCGAGGTTGCGGTGGTAAAACGCATTTGAATCTTCCGCCGTCGAAAAACCGGCATATTGGCGGATTGTCCAAGGCTGGTTGACATACATGGTGGGGTAAGGCCCGCGCAAAAACGGCGCGACGCCGGGAAGCGAGTCGACCACCTCAAGCCCTGCGCGATCAGCTTCCGTATAGACGGGTTTTACCGCAATGCCTTCGGGCGTCATCCAAGGCTCGGACGTGCCTTTACGGGCGGGGACGGGGGTGGCGCGATAGGCGCTTTTGGTAAAATCGGGGATACGGGTCATGAGGCCGCTCCTGCAAGAGGGGTTTCGGCCTCAAAGGGCTCGGAGAGCCTGATAGGCTCTAAAGGTGGAAACTGTGGCGTTGGGCCTAAAGATTTCGGCGGCATCGGAGCCAAAACCTCGACCGATTTAGCCTCAACATCCAAATAGGCGGTCACGCCCACCATGACCGCTTTTTTCTCGACCAATGCCGCCTCGCGCGCCGCACGGATGGAGGTGATCCGCGCCTGCAATGCCCCCGCAATCAGCGAGGCGACGATACCGCCCTCGGCCTCAATCGCTTGAAACTGCTTCCACGCCTCAAAGACGAGTTCATCGGTCAGTGTCTCGTAGCCACCCGTACCCGCTGCGGGGTCGCTCACACTGGCGAGATGGGCTTCTTCCAGCAACACCCATTGCGTGTTGCGGGCGAGCCTTCGGGCAAACGGCTCAGGCAAGCCAAGCGCGCTGGTAAAGGGCAAGACGGTGATCGCATCCGCGCCACCAATCGCCGCCGCAAAACACCCCATGCCCGCCCGCAGCAAATTCACATAAGGATCGCGACGGCTCATCATGCGAAAAGCGGTTTCAGATGTCAGCAGGATCGGCTTGGGGGCCAGCGCACAATGTTGCTCGATGCTCGCCCAAAGTTTGCGTAACGCGCGATGTTTGACGATGGAAAGAAATTGATCGGCATCGGACGCCAAGCGAAACTCGATCATGCCACGCGCGTCTTCAATCGCGAGGCCCGATGCTTCCAGCGCGCGGAGATAGAAGATCGCGGTTGCCAGTACAAAGGCCAGTTCCTGCGCTTCCGATCCGCCTGCCTGATGCACGATCCTTCCATCGGCGGCAAGGAAGGGACCGGAGAAGCCTTGGGCCATTAAATCGCGGGTACTGGATGCGACATTCGACGCCATTTTCTCAACCGAGGCCGGAAACACGCCATCGCGCGCGCCAAGACCAACCGGATTGAGACCGAAGCGCACCTTTACCGTATTGGCCGGAAAATTGAGCGTCTGACAGGCTTCCGCCAATGCATGGGCCGCATCGCGACCGCGCGGGCCGCAATCCAGCGCGATCTCGATACCAGCGTCAAGATAAATGCCCTTCAAGGCCTCGATGATAAAGTCGGCTTTAGCGGGCAGACCAAAGCCATAAGCGCCGATGGCCTTTTCAAAGACGAGAGAGAGACCGTTCGACCCATTCTCCAAATCCTGCAAGGCTTGGGCATTCGCCTCAAGCGCATCGGGATTATCAACGCGACTGATGATCGACCACGCAGCCCCCGGCGCGCGCCCGATGATCGGCGTATGCGCCGTGGATTTGGCATAAAGCGGAGCGATACGGATGCCGTCAGCGGTTTTCGAGGTCAGAACGGTTTCAAAATCCGCCCCCCTCAACACCGCCTCGGCGCGTTTGCGCCATTGGGCTTCATCTGTCACAATCGGATCATTCAACGCAAAAGCCATGCAGCATCCCCCTCAATCGGGCGGCACAATGGCATAAAGGGCGGCCACGAGGCCACCTGTTCGTTTGGATGAGGAGGGGTTGGCTAATGCCCCAATTTCACAATAGCGAGAACGATACCGGAAAGGGCAATCATGGTGCCGCCCAGCCAAATCACCGTGCGGTTGGCGCTTTGCCAGATTTCACTACGGAGGGTGGCTTCAAGCGTTCTGATCTCGCCCCTAAGGCTTGTCTCGACGCGGTCGATTTTCTTATCAAGAAAGTCGAATTTGGTTTCAAATTTTTGATCGAGGGCGTCAATCTTCGCCTCAAATTTAAAATCCATAGCATCCATCTTCGTGTCCATAAGCTCGAAACGATGGTCAATCGCAACCATATCCTGCTTCGTTGCCAGCCCGTCCCGCATGGCGGCATCCAGCGCATTGGCGTGCGCCCGCGCGGAAGTCTCGTCGACACCCGCTTCTTTCAGCGTATCGATATAGGTGAGGCGATCAAAGCTGCGCGCGGCGTTGTTCATTCTTTAAAAATAGCAGACATCGGACGTAGCGGAAACCTATATTTTAGGACAGGTATTGCTACCCCTTCACCAATTTTGGCCGTCCCGTGGCTACCGCTGTAATCCGGCTTTCGACAAAAATATCCTGCCCGTCGGTGAAGGCGGATAAATCTTTGCGGTCGATGACGATCTCGGCATGATCGGCACCTGCCGCTTCGGCTCGGAGTGCGATATCGGCGCGAAGGCCTTCGATGGCTTCGGCTGCTGCCCGTTCGAGATCGTGAAAATCATGGGTTTTTGCCGGACCGTGGATGCGGAAGCGACCAGAACCGGGGGACAAAATAATGCTTTCGCCCGTGATTTTCACATGGCCAACCACCGCACCGAGCGCGTTGGCGACATCGGCGTGTTCGGGCATGATCACCTTACTTTCCAGCAATGCGCCGATCATCGGATAATAGGTTGGGGCGGAAGCACCCACACCGATAATCGGCAGATTGAAATCAAACCGAATGGAGGAAACGCCGCGCTTTTTATCGAGCGATGCGATGATCAAAGGATGCAGGCTTGGGCGGTCGAGTTTGTAGCCGTCTTTATCCAATGCCACATCGATCAAGGCTTCCGCCGAACGACGAACCAGTCTTTTGATAATCGCGTGGGCTACCGCCTCAGATGTCTCAAACAACACCTCGCCCTTGCCGCCCCGGCGGCGGCTGGCGAGTTCGGCGGCGAGACGGGCTGCCTCGTGGTCCCATACATCATGAATGCCGAGCACATGAGCCGCGTCCGACGGGGTGAGCGCCGACATTAGCACGAGGCCGTTGGTTACGAGCCGGGTGAGCGCGCCAAGTTCGCTGCGGGTTTCAGCCACAGCGTCAACAGGTTTGGGCGTATCGCCAATCTTGGTGAGAAGATTCGCTTCAGCGGCGGAAAGGCCCGCCCGTGCGGCGTCTGTGGCTGGCATCGGCACGACAAAGCGGGCATCCGTTGGCCGACCGACTTCAGCGCGTAATTGGCGCTCCAAGGCCTGATGGACCATGGTGCGGTGATCCATCGCCAACAGGCTCACCGGCATCGCGCGGCGCGGGCCAAGCTCCAGCTTAATCGTCAGCCCTTCTTCGACCAGACGAACCTCACTGTCACCACCGAGCCCGATGGTCCGCATCGCCACCGCTTGCACCATGGTTTGAAATCCACCAACGCGAGCGCCTAAAGGGTCGAGCCGAGGCGCGCCGTTTTTCATCAGCGCAATATCGGTGGTCGTCCCGCCAATATCGGAGACGAGCGCGTCTTGCGATCCGGTCAAAAAGGCCGCCCCCACCAAGGTTGCGGCGGGGCCTGACAGGATTGTTTCAATCGGCCGTTCACGCGCCACATTGGCGGCGATCAGCGCGCCGTCGCCGCGCACCACCATAACGGGCGCTTGAATACCACGGGCATCAAGAAAGCGTGAGGTTGCTGCGATCAGCCCATCGATCAGCGGCACAAGACGCGCGTTGAGCAGACAGGTCAGCGCACGACGGGGACCATCGAGCTGGCTGGTCAATTCATGGCTGCACGTAACAGGCAGATGCGTGCGGGCGCGGATAAATTCGCGGGCGGCAATTTCATGCTCGGGATTACGCGTCGAGAAATAGCCGGCAATCGCGTAGCCTGTAACGGTGCTACCCGCACCAGCAAGCCATTGATCAAGGGCGGCTATATCCAACGGCATAGCGGCATCGCCCGTAACCGTATGGCCGCCCGCAACGCGCAGCATCGGATCATGACCCAGCGCTGTATCAAGCCCCGCGCGTTTTACATCCGCTTCGCCAAAGCCGATCATCACAAGACCGATGCGGCGCTGCTGGCCCTCGACGAGCGCGTTGGTGGCAAGGGTGGTGGAGAGCGAAACGAGTTCAATCGCCGATGGCTCGATTTTCGAGAAGGCAATAACCCGATCAACCGCACTGGAAATACCAATAGCGAGATCGTGCCGTGTTGTCAGCGATTTGGCTTTGGCGACGATCACGCTGGTTTGATCGTCAAAGAGGACGGCATCCGTATAGGTGCCGCCCGTATCAATCCCCAAAAGAAGCGCCATTCAGACCCAAACCCAAAACACGATTAAAAATGGTCTACGCCTCAAAATTAGCGCCAGACTTCAAATTGCGGTTTCCCATCGGTAATCTCATACCAATCGGGTTTATCCGCGACATAAATATGCTCTTTGATGTGGAGGCCCGTTTTACCATCCAGCGAACCTGCCGTGATGGAAATCGTATCGCTGTCAAATCGACGCCAAAACAGATTGCTGCCGCAGGCCTTGCAGAAGCCGCGCTCGGCAATGTCAGATGATTTATACCACGCCAAACCACGGTCTTCGGTAAAAGTAACGGCCTTTGCAGAAGCATTGGTTGTTGCGAAAAAATTACCCGTCGTCTTGCGGCATTGGCCGCAATGGCAGGCGATAACCTCACGCATCGGTCCGTCAACTTTAAACTTCACCGCACCACACAAGCATCCACCCGTTAGATGCTTTACCTCGTCCGTCATGGCTTGTTTCCTTATCAAGGGTTCGACATCATCATCTTAACCGAAGGGCACTAACGGATTATCTCAATTCGGACCTTCGGTGGTGCCCTTCGGACGGTGGAGGCCTGCAAAGACCAGCTTGGTGAGGCCATAAACACGTTCCTCGATGATCTGGAATCCGTCAGGCAGTATATCCTGCTGGTCCGCGCGCTCCTCGATGATGACAAGCGCATCGGGCGTGAGCCAGCCGCCTTTTAAGGCCGAAGCCAAAGCGGGTTTGGCCAAGCCTTTGCCATAGGGCGGATCGCAAAAGACGAGCGAGAAGGGTTCGGCGGGTGACACTGGCCCCATATAGGTCGCGTCCCGCCGATAGACTTTGGTGATGCCCGCCACGCCGAAGGCCTCGATATTGGCCTTGATCAACCCGCGAGCGGCGGCGGCCTCCTCGACGAACTGCACAAAGGCGGCGCCGCGCGACAGCGCTTCCAGCCCCAAGGCACCCGTGCCTGCGAATAAATCCAACACCCGCGCACCCGTGACCGGATCATCATAGCCGTGCGCCAACACGTTAAAAAGTGCTTCCCGCAAGCGATCCGAAGTCGGGCGCGTCTCATCCCCTTGCGGTGGCGTGAGCGCCCTGCCTTTGAACCGTCCGGCGATGATCCGCATCAGCCTCTACCCGCTCGATCAACGCGACCGGGGCGGACGCGGCCCGCGCGACGCACCACCGGATGGACGGCCACCCGATGGACGGCCCCCTGACGGTTTATCGCCCGATGGTTTGCCGCCCGAAAGCCTGCCGCCCCGATAGGGCTTGCTATCAGCCCGACCCGTGGTAGGCCGCTCGCCCGAAGGCTTGGCAGCCGCGCGGGTTTCAGCGGAGCGCGTTTCAACGGAGCGTCCTGCGGGCGACCATTCACGCATCGGGGCCTCTTTGCGGGAGGGGGCCAGTTTTTCAACCCGCACGGACTTGCCACTACGGGTTTTGATGCTCTTGGAACGGCGGTGCTCGCGCTCGGCATTCTCCGTGCGTATGTCCTTCGGATCGGCACCGCGACGGGGCGCTTTTGGCGTTGTGCGGGTCGAACTGACCTGTTCCGCATCTTCCGCGCGCCAAATGCTGCGTAATGGCTCGGTTGGGTGACGCCATTTTGGTCGCACGGGGGCGTCATTGGCGGCCTCTGCTTTATCCTCACGCGGGCGCGATGAGGCGGGCCGTGACGGCCTTGGGCCGTTGCGCGTCATCCGGTCCGGCTTGCCACGGCGGTTATCGGTTTCATCAGGCCGCTTGCGTGCTGGACGCTCCGCACGCTCTTCCCGTTCTGGAGGCTGATAGCGTTCCCGCACCGGCTCAGGCTCTGGCTCCGGCTCGTGGTTGAAGATCGGCGCTTCAAAATCGACGCCTGACTCGGCTGTAAGCGCTGGCCCCAATTGGGCTTTGAGGAAGCTGGTCTTGACCTCTTCCACCGCGCCATCGGGCAAATCGCCCAACTGGAACGGGCCGAAGGAGACGCGGATCAGCCGGTTCACCTGCAAGCCCAGATGCTCCAATACGCGTTTGACTTCACGGTTTTTGCCTTCGCGCAGGCCAAGCGTAAGCCAGACATTATCGCCTTTTTCGCGATCAAGCGTTGCTTCAATCGGGCCGTAATTCATGCCGTCAACGGTGATGCCGCTGCGTAAACTGTCGAGCACAGGCTGGCTGATTTCGCCGTAGCAGCGCACCCGATAGCGCCTGAGCCATCCGGTTTCCGGCAGCTCGATGATCCGGGCCAATCCGCCGTCATTGGTGAGCAGCAACAGACCCTCGGTATTGATATCGAGACGTCCGATGGTGATCACGCGCGGCAGGTTTTTGGGCAACCTAGAGAACACGGTTGGCCGCCCTTCGGGATCACGCGCGGTGGTCACCAACCCGCGTTCTTTATGGTAAAGGAACAGGCGGGTGCGCTCGCGCGTCGGCAAAGGCGCGCCATCGACTTCCACAGTATCGGTTGGCAGCACATCGCGCGCGGGGCTTTTGAGCACCTCGTTATTGATCGAAACGCGCCCGGCTAAAATCCATTCCTCGGCATCGCGACGCGAGCAGAGGCCGACCCGTGCCATCACTTTCGCGATGCGCTCGCCAGACGTTTCCTTGGGCTTTGAGGCAACCCGGACTTTGCCCTTGAAGCCGGACGATCTCTCTCGCGTTGGACGATCACCACCGCCTCGCTCGGCTCTCGGCTTAAAAGGACGCTTTTCGCCCGTGCTTTCGCTTGCCGTGCGGGCTTCCGCCGGACGGCGGGGACGAAAGGCCTTTTTGGCCTCCTCTTCGCCCGATGGGCCGCGTGGCGCGGGGGTGCGGGCTTTGTGAAAGCCGCGAGGTGTGGATGAGTCGCCGCGAGCACCCGGGCCGCGTCCGCGACCTGCACCGCTATTGGGTGGCCGACCTTTGCCGCCACCCCGATTTTTGCTTTTGTCATTCATGCGCCGCTGATAGCAGAGTATTTCGACGGTTGCGAGCATCGCTTGACGAGAAGAGGGATCAATAAACAATGACGCCGATGGAACAGGCCTTTAAGGCCGCAAAACAGGCTTCTGAGCGCGGCGAAGTTCCCGTTGGCGCGGTTATTACCCGCAATGGCGAGGTTTTGAGCGTCGCAGGCAACCGAATCTTGACCGACCATGATCCAACCGCCCACGCCGAAATTCTCGCTTTGCGCGAAGCAGCCCATAAAATCGGCTCGGAACGCTTGATCGGTTGCGATCTCCACGTCACCTTGGAGCCTTGCGCGATGTGTGCCGGTGCGATCTCATTGGCGCGGATTCGACGGCTTTACTATGGCGCTGCGGATGCAAAAGGCGGGGCAGTGGATCACGGCCCGCGCTTTTTCTCGCAGCCCACCTGCCACCATGCACCGGAAGTGTATGGCGGGATCCGAGAAACCGAGGCGGCGGAGCTGCTGCGCGGTTTTTTTGCTGAGCGGCGCGGATGACGAGACCTGATATTCTTACAACTCTTGGTTAGTTTTATGTGTCAGGCTTTTGCGGGAAGTTTGACTTCTATATTCCAAATGGGAGTTAACAATGTCAAAGCATGGCACCTTTTTCTGGAGTGAGTTAAACACCGGGGACGTCGAAAAAGCGAAGGCCTTTTTTGGCCAGACCATCGGCTGGACCTTTGATACAATGGCGAATGGCGACCCGAATTACTGGATCGCGTTCAACGACGGCGTCCCCCAAGCGGGCATCGTGCCGCTCTCGATGTTTACCCCGTCCGGCACGCCGCCGCATTGGTTTTCTTATCTGGCGGTCGATGATGTCGATAAAAGGCTGGAGGCGCTGATTGCCGAAGGCGGCACTATTGTGCGCCCGCCGTTTGACGTACCGGATGTGGGGCGCATCGCCATCGTGCAAGATCCGACGGGCGCGCCGATGGGGTGGATGACGCCAGTGGAGCGGGGGTGAGGGAATAAAGTAAACGCGAGATAAGGCTCTTACTCGCGCTTGCGTATTAAAATCACTGGTATTTTGCGACGCTTTCGCCTATGTACTAACTCACCGTGGAGACTGAAACGATGAGCGCTGTTGCTTTTGATACGCTTAAATTTGTCGAAAAACTGCAATCGGGCGGCTTTTCGGCTGATCAGGCAAAGGCCGCGGCTCAAGCGTTCGCGGAAGCAACGAGCGAGCAACTGGTTTCCCAATCGAGTCTGAAGGACGAGCTTTCACCCATTAAGGCCGAACTTCTTGTGATAAAATGGATGATCGGCTTTATGCTGGCCTTCCAAGGCGCTATTTTTGCGAAGCTGTTTTTGCATTAGAGGGCTCGACACATCATGTCAGAGCAAATTGCGACCAAAGGCGATTTGAGCCAAACCAAGCTGGAGCTTGAAGCCAAAATAGAGGCTGCCAAGGCCGATATTCTGAAATGGATGTTTGGCCAGACGTTGATTATTGTGGGTGCGGTGTTTGCGATGGTGCATCCGTGATGTTTTGCGGTAAAGGCTGAAATAACTTTGGACCGCGCGCCTCCCGGCGCGCAAGGAAAGAAGCGAGCCGGGAGGCTCGCGGTCCGTTGTGGTGCACGGCTCAAGCCAGTTTACGCTGTTTTCCGCGTATCGCTCATTTTTTGCGCTTGAGACGTTTTCTCAATTTTTCCGCCTCGATCCACGCATGTTCCAGATAGTCGGCCAGATGATCGAAGCTTTTCTGGTCGTTTTCGTCGAGACTATTCGACCCTTCGTCAGCAATTTCGCTGGCAAAAGTGAGGGTTGATTGCACATAGGCTCCTAAAACATGAACCCTATAACGCAATGATAATTCATCTGGAAAATCGTCTTTCTGCATGGCGTACCCCCTCAAATGAGAATGGCCCCAGCGCGGGATTGCGCTGGTGCCGGGGTGCTAAGAAAGTCACAAAGACATGACCGCAGCGCTTTTAGCTTTGCAGCCTGAACATAACGCCGCCACCCCGACGTGGAAGCGTCAGGGCAGTTTGATAACGGCAGATGCGCTGCCGATCTTTGTGAGGTTTCTTAGGCCCCAAGCCATGCGGATGCATGGCTCAAGGGAAAGTAAAGCAAACCCCGCATCAAAACGCAAATGGAGCTAAACTTGGACCGCGCGCCTCTTGGGCAGCGCTCTTAAGAATGCGAGCTGGGAGGCTCGCGATCCGTTGGACTGCATGGCCTACCCTCTCAAATGAGAATGGCCCCAGCACGGAAATGCGCTGGTGCCGGGGTGCTAAGAAAGCCACTAACAGTTGGCCGCAGCGCTTTTAGCTTTGCAGCCTGAACATAACGCCGCCACCCCGACGTGGAAGCGTCAGGGCAGTTTGATAACGGCAGATGCGCTGCCGATCTTTGTGAGGTTTCTTAGGCCCCAAGCCATGCGGATGCACGGCTCAAGGGAAAGTAAAGCAAACCCCGCATCAAAACGCAAATGGAGCTAAATTCAGACCGCGCGCCTCTTGGGCAGCGCAAGGAAAGAAGCGAGCCGGGAGGCTCGCGGTCCGGGGGCGGAACCAGTTTGTTCGTCGTTCTTTACCCACCTACATTAAACGCGGCCAGCACGGCCATGTTCACAATATCCGAATCCCTGGCCCCCAGCGGTATGATCTGCACCGAGCGGTCCAAGCCTACCAGCACGGGGCCGATAACCGTTGATCCGCCGATGGTTTGCAGCATTTTGGTGGCAATCGAGGCCGAGTGGAAGGCGGGCATCACCAGCACATTGGCGGTGTCGGTCAATCGACAGAAGGGGTATTGCGCCATCAAATCTTTATTCAGCGCCACATCGGCGGCCATTTCGCCGTCATATTCGAAATCGACGCGGCGTTTGTCGAGCAATTTGACGGCTTCGATCACCTTGGCCGAACGCTCCCCCTGCGGATGGCCGAAGGTGGAATAGGCCAGCATCGCCACGCGCGGCTCATAGCCTAAACGACGCGATACGCCAGCCGCCTCAACCGCGATATCAGCAATCTGCTCGGCGGTTGGCATTTCGGTAATCGCGGTATCGGCCACCACCACCGTATGCCCGCGGGCGAGCACGAGGGACGCACCCATCAGCTTGTGGCCGGGCTTGGCATCGATCACGTTCAACACATCGTTGAGCGCCACGGAATAATTGCGCGTGGCCCCCGTTACCATGGCATCGGCATCACCCAAAGCCACCATCGCGGCCCCGAAATAGTTACGGTCCTGATTGATCAGCCGCTGGCAATCGCGCAACAAATAGCCTTTGCGCTGCAAGCGCTCATAGAGATATTGCGCGTAAGCGGGGTTGCGCTTGGAGAGCTTGGCGTTGTGGATTTCGATGCCCTCGCGGCCCTCCATCTCGATGCCCGCCGCCTTGGCGCGTTCGCGCACCCGCTCTTCGCGGCCTACCAAAATTGCCGTGCCAAGCCCTTGCGCGACATAAGAAACAGCCGCGCGGATGACTTGCTCCTCCTCGCCCTCGGCAAACACCACCCGCTTGGGGTAACGCCGTACACGCTCGAAAATACGCTGCAAGGCGCCCGCCACCGGATCGCGCCGCGCGGAGAGTTGCGCTTTATAGGCCTTCATATCGGCAATCGGTTTGCGTGCCACACCGGTTTCCATCGCGGCTTTGGCAACCGCTGGCGGAATGACATGGATCAGGCGCGGGTCGAACGGCACGGGAATGATATATTCGCGGCCAAAGCGCGGGCGGGCACCTTGATAGGCGGCGGCAACATCATCAGGCACATCTTCCTGTGCGAGTTCGGCCAGCGCGTAAGCAGCAGCGATCTTCATCTCCATATTGATGGTGGAGGCCCGCACATCGAGCGCGCCGCGAAAAATATAGGGGAAGCCCAGCACATTATTGACCTGATTGGGATAATCCGACCGGCCCGTGGCGATGATCACATCCTCGCGCACGGCATGGGCCTCCTCCGGCGTGATTTCCGGATCGGGATTGGCCATGGCGAAAATAATCGGGTTAGGGGCCATGCTTTTAACCATCTCGGTTGAAAGTGCACCCTTGGCGGAAAGGCCGAAAAACACATCGGCGCCGCGCACCGCGTCATCCAGCGTACGGGCCGTGGTTTCAACCGCATGGGCGGATTTCCACTGGTTCATGCCCTCGGTGCGGCCGCGATAAACCACGCCTTTGGTGTCGCAGAGGATGACATTTTCGGCGGCAAATCCCATCGCCTTGATCAGTTCCAAGCAGGCAATACCCGCAGCGCCTGCGCCATTGCAGACGAGTTTGGTGGTTTTGAGTTCCCGCCCCGTCAGCTTCATCGCGTTCATGATGCCTGCGGCGGCAATGATGGCGGTGCCGTGCTGATCATCATGGAAAACCGGGATATCCATCAATTCACGGAGTTTTTCCTCGATGATGAAGCATTCCGGGGCCTTGATGTCCTCTAAATTGATGCCGCCGAAGGAGGGGCCGAGGTAGCGTACCGCATTGATGAACTGCTCGGGGTCTTCGGTATCGACTTCCAAATCAATTGAATCGACATCGGCAAAGCGCTTGAAAAGCACCGCTTTGCCTTCCATCACGGGTTTGGAGGCGAGCGCACCGAGATTACCAAGGCCTAAAATGGCGGTGCCGTTGGAAATCACGGCCACAAGATTGCCCTTGGCGGTGTAATCATAGGCGAGCGCCGGGTTGTCTGCGATGGCTTTGACAGGCACCGCTACGCCGGGGGAATAGGCCAGCGACAAATCGCGCTGCGTCGCCATCGGCTTGGTCGCGACAATCTCGATCTTGCCGGGGCGGCCCATCGCGTGAAAATCGAGCGCCTCTTTGTCGGAAATCGTCTGACGCGTCCGCTTCAATGATTTACCATCCGCCATACTTATTAACCCTCCACCTAAAGATTATTTCACCCAACCTTAGGGCGGGAAGGCGAGAAGCTCAACAATGCTTATGGCGTAGAGGAGAAAATGTCGGATAAGTCTGCTTTAAGGCGTGAGTTCGTGGCCTGCCTTTGCTAGCATATTCTTCATGAGCCGAACCCTAGACACCGCATCAGAAGACCGCCCGACGCCGATGATGGCGCAATATATCGAAATCAAGGGTGCAAACCCGGATTCGCTTTTGTTTTATCGGATGGGCGATTTTTACGAGTTGTTTTTCGAGGATGCGGAAATCGCCTCCCGCACGCTGGGCATTGTGCTGACCAAACGCGGTAAGCATCAGGGTGCTGATATTCCGATGTGCGGCGTGCCGGTGGAGCGCGCCGATGAATATCTTCAGCGCCTGATCGCGGGCGGCCATCGCGTTGCCGTGTGCGAGCAGATGGAAGACCCGGCGGAAGCCAAAAAGCGCGGGCCTAAATCTGTTGTCCGCCGCGATGTGACCCGTCTCGTTACCCCCGGCACGATTACCGAGGAGCGGTTGCTCGACCCCGCGCGGGCGAATTTGCTGGTCGCCATTGCCCGCGCAAGGCAAGAGGATGGCACCTGGCGCTATGGCTTGGCGTCGGCTGATATTTCAACCGGACGGTTTCGGGTTATGGAGACGGAGGACGCCTCGCTGCTGGCCGAAATTGCCCGGCTTGAGCCGCGCGAAATTCTACTGCCTGATAGTTTGATCGATGAACCCGGCCCGCTCAAAACGCTTTACCGCGATATGCCAAATGCGGTGACGCCAATGGCGCGCGATGGGTTTGATGCTACTTCCGCCGAACGTCGGTTGCAGGAGTTTTTCGGCGTGGCCTCGCTTGCAGGTTTTGGCGCGTTTTCAAAGGCCGAGCTTTCGGCAGCGGCCGCGATTGCGGCCTATGTAGTTCGCACCCAATTGGGCGTGCGCCCGCCTTTATCGCCGCCGATCCGTGAGACCCATAAGGGCGCGATGCAGATCGATGCGGCAACCCGCGCCAATCTCGAACTGACGCGTACCCTTGCGGGCGAGCGGCGGGGGAGCCTTTTGGATGCGATTGATTACACCGTAACCCCGCAAGGCGCGCGGTTGCTGGCAGAGCGGATTGCAGGGCCGTTGACCGATGTGGATGGGATTCGTGCGCGGCATGATTCCGTGGCGTTTTTTCTGGATCGGCGTGGGTTACGCACCGAGCTTCGCGCCGCACTTAAATCGGCCCCCGATATGGCACGCGCCATGTCACGTTTGGCGATGGAGCGTGGCGGGCCGCGCGATTTGGCGGGTTTGCGTGACGCCTTTCAACTCGCAAACGCGGTGGCGCGTCGTATCATCGGCAATGAGGAAGCCACGGCGGAAATTAGAGCCGCCTGCCAAGCGCTCGAAGCCTTAAGCCCCGAGACGGCACCCCTGCTCGGTCGCGCTCTGGCGGATGATCTGCCGCTCAATAAACGCGATGGCGGATTTATCCGTTCGGGCTTTTCAGTTGAGCTTGATGCGGTGCGGAGTTTGCGCGATGAAAGCCGCCGCGTGATCGCCTCGTTGCAGGCAGGCTATATCGAGCAGACTGGTGCTCGCACCTTGCGGATCAAGCACAATAATTTTTTGGGCTATTTTCTTGAAGTGCCGCAGGCGGCGGGCGAGCAGCTTATGCAACCGCCGCATTCCCTGACCTTTATCCACCGCCAAACCATGCAAGGCGCAATGCGGTTTTCAACCGTTGAGCTCGCTGATCTCGATCAGAGGATCGCATCGGCGGGCGATAAAGCGCTTGAGCTTGAACTCGCTCTGTTTGCCGATCTTGTCGCGGACATCTTGGCGCAGATGGACGAAATCAAGCGCGCCGCCGATGCCTTGGCCGTTTTGGATGTCTCAGCGGCCTTTGCCGAAGGGGCCGATGATCTAGGCCATGTCCGGCCCGAAATAGGTACGGGGCTGGATTTTGATATTGAAGGCGGGCGGCATCCGGTGGTTGAAGCGGCGTTAAGGCGCAATGGCGAGGCCTTTGTTGCCAATGATACACATTTATCGCCGCCCGGTGGCTCGGCTTCAGGCCGGATTCAAATCATAACCGGCCCGAACATGGCGGGTAAATCGACCTATTTGCGGCAAAACGCGCTGATTGCGGTGCTGGCGCAAGCGGGGGCCTATGTGCCTGCGCGGCGGGCCAAAATCGGCATTGTTGATCGGTTATTTTCGCGCGTGGGCGCGGCTGATGATCTGGCCCGTGGGCGGTCGACTTTTATGGTGGAGATGATCGAAACCGCCGCCATTCTCAATCAGGCGAGTGAGCATTCGCTCGTCATTCTGGATGAAATTGGCCGTGGCACGGCAACTTTTGACGGCCTTTCGATTGCGTGGGCAACGATTGAGCATCTCCATGAGGGTAATCGCTGCCGCGCGCTGTTTGCCACCCATTTTCACGAATTGACCGCGTTGACCAAGCGGCTTAACCGCCTTGCCAATGCCACCATGCGCGTGACGGATCATCACGGCGAAGTTATTTTTCTCCACGAGGTGGTCCCCGGCACCGCTGATCGCTCTTACGGCATTCAAGTGGCCCGTTTGGCAGGCCTGCCGCGCTCGGTGATTGAACGCGCCACGACCATTTTAGCCGAACTCGAAGCCTCCGACCGTCAAGCGCCCGTGGCACGGATGATCGACGATTTGCCGCTGTTCTCGGCGCTGGCGAGGCCTGTGCCAATGCCTGTTACCGTGACAGAAAAACCTGATTTATTGCGCGAAGCTTTGGCGGATATCCACCCCGATGACTTAACCCCCCGCGAGGCGTTGGAGGCGCTGTATCGGTTGAAGAAAGTCTCGCATACCAAGACTTAAAAGACCGCAAATTCTATATCCGTTTGGCTAACATCATAACAGAAACGGCCATTGCGTCGGCTTTGCCAAGCTTCGTTGCGACGAATGAGAAGGAGGCCTGCTTATCAGCCGATCAATCTAATTTTAAATAAAAGCAATATGAAGCCTTAACCTGTCCTAAATGACAGGCTCTTTATCGTTTTGAACGCGATATCATTGCGTCATTATGACAAAAAAAATGCCTGCCTTAAAAAGTTGGTTTGTAACTCAGCGGGCGACCTAACCATGGTCGCCCGCGTTTCAACGGTCGCTTTCGAGGGGATCGACGCCAAACCCGTCGATGTGCAGGCCCAACTTATCCCGGGTAAAGTTCTTTTCAATATTGTTGGCTTGCCGGACAAAGCCGTTGGCGAATCGCGCGAGCGGGTTCGCTCTGCGCTCATTGCATCGGGTTTAGCGCTGCCAATGAAGCGGATTACCGTCAATTTAGCGCCCGCCGATATGCCAAAAGAGGGCAGTCATTTCGATTTGCCCATCGCTTTGGCGCTCATGGCCGCGATTGGTGCCATTCCGCCCGATGCGCTTGAAGGGTTTACGGTTCTTGGTGAGTTAGGGCTTGATGGCTCGATTTCGCCCGTTGTCGGCGTGCTCCCGACGGCAATCGCTGCCAATGCGCGCGGCCATGGCTTAATTTGCCCTTATGAATCAGGCCCGGAGGCGTCTTGGGCGTCCCATAATATCGAAATTATTGCGCCCCGGTCTTTAATCCAACTCGCCAATCACTTCAAAGGCACGCAAATCTTGAGCAGGCCAACGGCCGCTATTCGAGCGGATGGGGCGCTATTACCCGATCTCGCGGATATTAAGGGGCAGGAAACAGCCCGTCGCGTGCTCGAAATTGCGGCGGCGGGAGGGCATAATATGCTGCTCTCAGGTCCGCCCGGCGCTGGCAAATCGATGCTCGCCGCGCGATTGCCTTCCATTCTTCCGCCGCTTAATTCGAGAGAACTTCTGGAAATATCGATGATCCAATCGGTAGCAGGGGCGCTTGCCGGGGGAGAGCTCACGGATCGCCGCCCGTTTCGCGCACCGCATCATTCGGCCTCGATGGCGGCACTTGTCGGGGGCGGCATCAAAGCACGGCCCGGTGAAGCCTCGCTGGCGCATCACGGCGTGTTATTCTTAGATGAATTGCCCGAATTTCAGCCCCAAGTGCTCGATAGTCTTCGCCAACCGCTTGAAACTGGCGAGGTTATTATCGCAAGGGCTAATCATCGGGTAACATATCCTGCGCGTTTCCAATTGGTTGCCGCCATGAACCCCTGCCGCTGTGGCCGCGCAACGGAACCGGGCTATGCCTGCAAAAAGGGGCAAAATGCTACCTGCATGGCGCAATACCAATCCCGAATCTCCGGTCCTTTTCTGGATCGCATCGATTTGGTGATTGAGGTCCCCGCCGTTACAGCTACCGACTTGATCACGCCGGGATCAGGCGAGCCATCGGCGGCTGTGGCCAAACGGGTAGCACGGGCAAGAAATTTTCAAACCCAACGATATCAAGAGCTCGGGTTGAATGATGTAACCACAAATGCGGCCTGTCCCGTGAGCCGTCTGGCCGAAATTGCAACCCTTGACAACGCCGGACTAGCGCTTTTACGCAGTGCGGCGGATGCCATGAAATTAACCGCGCGGGGATATCATCGCGTTTTAAAGGTTGCGCGCACGATTGCTGATTTAGATGGTCAAGAATCGATCCGCCGTATCCATCTTGCCGAGGCTTTGAGCTATCGATCCCGGGATATTACGACCTCATATTAAAACCGATTTTCTGTCACAATCCCGTCAGCCTTTTATGATGTGACTGTCATAATCAGGCTTTTTTCAAATCCAATCGGGTCATTGGATGGCGGGGGATCAGAGAATGTATGATCAAAAGACCTTTACTGGCCAAGTTGCCTCAATGGCGCGTGCAGGCACTGGTCTGATGCAGTCTTTTCTTTATCGCCCGGCTCCTGATCCCTTGACGCTCGGACGGATTGGCGCGCTGGAGGTGCGGTTAGCGGCCACTAAAAAGGAAATTAAAAAGGCCCAGCGGCTTCGCTATACTGTGTTTTACGAAGAAATGTCCGCTATACCCGATCTGTTATCGCGCATGAAACGGCGCGATATTGATGCGTTTGATGTTATTTGTGACCATCTTTTGGTTATTGACCATGCTGAATACAAACCAAAAGTGGTGGGTACCTATCGTTTACTTCGAAAAGAGATCGCGGATCGCCATGGTGGCTTTTATACGGCCTCCGAATTTGACATCGCTCCCCTGTTGGCGGCCCATCCGGGTAAGCGTTTTTTGGAGCTTGGTCGCTCTTGCGTGGCCAAAGAATACCGCGATAAACGGACCGTTGAACTGCTTTGGCATGGCATTTGGGCTTATGTGAAGCGGTATAATATCGATGTGATGTTCGGCTGTGCCAGTTTTGAAGGAACCGATCCCAAGGCTTTGGCGCTGCCTTTAAGTTTTCTACACAATCATGCGCGTGCTGAAGGCCATTGGCGGGCTGCGGCATTGCCGCAGCGTCGTATTTCGATGAATTTAATTCAATCCGAAACCATCAATACCAAACTTGCTCTGCAAGCTTTACCCCCCTTGATCAAGGGTTACTTACGGGTTGGGGCTAAAATTGGCGAAGGTGCTGTGATTGACTATCAGTTTGGTACCACTGATGTTCTGGTTATCTTGCCCGTGAGCGCTATTCACCCGCGCTATATTGACCATTATGGCGAGGATGCCACCCGCTATGCGGCGTGATTTTTGGGCCTGATTTTCTTTACAAAGCACTATATCACCGGAATAGACGATTATTTCGGAGAAAAAAGATGCTGCCGCAAGAAATTATCCGCAAAAAGCGGGATGGTGCCGTTCTTTCTGAGTTGGAAATTGGCGAATTTATCGCCGGATTAACGAAGGGTCAGGTGACGGACGCGCAGGCGGCGGCGTTTGCGATGGCGGTGTTTTTTCGCGGTATGACCATGCCGGAACGTGTGGTGCTTACTTCCGCCATGATGCGCTCCGGGACAGTGCTCGATTGGTCCGATATGCCCGGACCGGTCCTCGACAAGCATTCGACCGGTGGAATCGGCGATAATGTCAGTTTGATGCTTGCTCCTGCGGTTGCAGCCTGCGGTGGTTATGTACCGATGATTTCAGGACGGGGATTGGGCCATACCGGTGGCACGCTCGACAAGCTCGACTCCATCCCCGGCTACACCTCGCAACCGGATATTACGCTATTTCGCAAGGTTGTAAGGGAGACGGGGGCGGCGATCATCGGCCAGACCGCCGACCTCGCGCCCGCTGACAAGAAGCTCTATTCGATCCGCGATGTGACGGCGACGGTGGAGTCCATCCCGCTGATCACGGCCTCGATCTTATCAAAGAAACTGGCGGCCGGGTTGCAAGGGCTTGTGATGGATGTGAAGACGGGAAGTGGTGCTTTTATGCCGACGCTCGAAGGGTCGCGGGAGCTGGCGCAAAGCCTCGCCGATGTTGCAACGGGTGCCGGATTGCCAACAACCGCTCTGATTACCGATATGGATGAGCCGCTGGCTTCCGCCGCGGGTAATGCGGTGGAAGTGAGGAATGCCATCGAGTATTTGACGGGCGCGCATCGGGACCCGAGATTGCACCAGGTCGTGCTTGCACTGGGCGCTGACATGCTGCTGATTGCTGGGCTTGTTCAAACACTGGAAGAAGGATTTAAAAAGCTCGACACCGCGATTTCATCAGGCCTTGCAGCGGATCATTTTCAACGCATGGTTACGGCTTTGGGTGGTCCTTACGACGTGGTGGAAAATCCAGAAAAACATCTTCCAAAAGCCCATATTATCCTTCCTGTTTTAGCCCATGCGAATGGCGTGGTGCAATCCATCGCAACGCGTAATATCGGGCTTGCCGTTGTAGCCCTTGGTGGTGGCCGCACACGCGCGGAAGATGGTATTGATCACAGCGTCGGATTTACAAAACTGCTTTCCGTTGGCGCATCGGTTTTAAAAGACACGCCTTTGGCGTTTGTTCATGCGCGCACAGCAGCCGATGCTGAAATTGCATCTGTCAGTTTACGCAAAGCCTATTCAATCGGGGATGAAATGCCGCCTATTCGGCCCCTTATTCATGATCGCTTTCAAGGCAAGGAATTATAAGCAATGACCCTCCTTATTGCACTTGGCTCAGGCGATCCTGACCCATGGATCAAGCAATTTCGTGTCCTTTTGCCTGATCGCGCCATCGTGAAACTCGGCGAGAGCGATGACCCTGCATCGGTTGAATTTGCGATGACCTGGTATCATCCGCCGAGATCACTCGCCTATTATCCGAATTTAAAAGCCGTGTTCTCGATGGGAGCGGGTGTGGATCATCTCTTTCGGGATAAAGAGCTCCCCGATGTCGCGATTGCGCGTGTGGTTGATCCTGACCTGACCAATCGCATGAGCGAATATGTTGTGCTTCATGCGCTTTCTATTTTACGGCAAACGCGGCGTTATCGCGAGCAACAACGCGCGCTGCAATGGATCGATGATGATTGGCAACCTGCCGCGAGCGATGTCCGTGTTGGTGTGATGGGCTTAGGCGTTCTTGGTTCGGATGCGGCGCAAAAACTAAAGCTTATCGGATTTGATGTTGCAGGGTGGAGTCGCTCACCAAAATCCATTGATCCTATTGAATGCTTTGCAGGCAATGCTGCATTACCAGCCTTTCTCGCGCGTACCGATCTTCTTGTGGTGTTGCTGCCGCTGACCGATGAGACGCGCGGGATTATTAACCGTAAGCTTCTAAAAGGCTTGGCACGAGACGGACGCGTTGCTGCGCCTTCTCTCATCAATGCGGGGCGCGGTAATTTACAGGTGGAAGCCGATATCCTCGAATGTCTTGATGATGGTACCTTGCTTGAAGCCGTGCTTGATGTTTTTCAAACCGAACCTTTGCCGGAAACATCGCCTTTATGGACACATCCACGCGTAACGGTGACGCCGCATAATGCCTCCGTTTCTGATCCTATGGCCATTGCCCAAGCGATTGCACGGCAGATCCGACGGGTGGAAAAGGGTGAGGCTTTGTTGAATAGGGTGAGCAGAGCGAGAGGGTATTAAATAGCAAAAATGATCCTTCTACCGGACGGGAGAAGGTGTCGCCGAAGGCGACGGATGAGGGTCTGATGTTTGTAATCTTTGCACAAATTTATTAGCGCTGAAAGCTTCGCGTTTATATCATTGCCATTAGAACCTCATCCGTCATGCTACGCATGACACCTTCTCCTTTAAGGAGAAGGGAGCATAGATATTTGTGCACTAAAACCGAATAAATTTTAAATCCGCTTGATCGATGTAACCGATCCTGCGCCTTTAGCTTCAATGCGCTCTACGACTTCCGACAATGGCTCGCTGACCACCAACATTTGGTGTCCACTGGCGTGCAGCAGCTCTGTTGCATCTCGCATGATGCCGACATGGCCTTTCCAGAAAATCAGATCCCCGCGTTTCAATTCGGCGTTTAGCGGCAAAAATTCACCAACACTTTTTTCTTGCATATCGGTGTCGCGTAAAACCTCAATTCCCGCAGCATCCAAGGAGACTTGAACAAGTCCTGAGCAATCAAGACCCAAGCTGGTTTTGCCGCCCCAAAAATACGGGATACCGATAAAGCGTTCTGCCACGCTAACAAAATCGGATTCTAAAGCGTCGACGGGTTTTAAATGATCCGCAATGACATAATGCCCGCGATGGGTAATCGCAAACGGGTCTTTTGTACCGATAATCGTCAAGCGGCTTCCCATCGAAAGCGTGGCCATGGGTGGTAATTTAATGCTGGGACCGCCAAAGAGAAAACTTCGTAATACGCTAAGGCGATGCGTGGGCGTTGCGATATCGTGGGTTAGAGCTTTCGACGGCATATAGCCAACATAACCATCGCGTTTAAGTTGACCCCAACTCCAGCCTTCCTCGTCTTGATCATAGACCGTGATAATCTCCCCATGCAGGGCTTCGGTCTCAAGCGGCGCATCGGGTATGGGGGCGCGGCGGAGATCGGCTGAACCGTCGAACACAATCCGCTCTTCGCCTGCACCATAAAGAGGGGCATCGACGATGCCGCGTAACGTCTCGGCGGCAAGATCGGGGCGCGCGGGCGTCAGGCGTTGATCAAGCGCACTCATCGGGGTAGCTCCTTGGCGCGGGCGACAATCCCGTCGCCCATTTTTTCAACAAACAATGCACCTTTGACGGTGCGTTGAATAATCACATTGCGTTTGTCTTGTTCATCCCGGCGGCGGGTGACGAGTTCTAAGGCACCCATTGTATCCAATGCGCGTGTAATCACCGGTTTTGTGACCTTTAATTTGGCCGCTAAGCCTCGGACGGTATGCGGTGGTTGCTCCAGATAAATCGTCAGCAGAATGGTAATTTGCCGGGACGAGAAATCATGGCCCCCGTCGCGCACGAGATCAAGCGTCACATCATGCCATAACGCTAAAGCCTGCGAGGGACGAAGGGAGATGCTCATATTAGCTCCGATTGTTTCGGAGGCGTTATAGCATTAAATTTAAAATGTAACGCGTTAAAAAATTAGCCTCTTCCCGCGTTGTGGGAAGGTGGTTGCGGAGCAACCGGATGAGGGTCTGATGGCAACCATTAAAACTGCAACATTGAGCTTCCTACTGCAACCTCCAGAACCTCATCCGTCATGCTACGCATGACACCTTCTCCTTCAAGGAGAAGGAAATCTCTCGGACCGCGAGGCTCCTGCCTCGCATTCTTAAGAGGCGCGCGGTCCGGGTGAAATACAAAGAAAAAAATCCCTTCTCCCTTTGGGAGAAGGTGGTTGCGGAGCAACCGGATGAGGGTCTGATGGTTGTTGTTCGGCACGGCAAAGATCAGCTTCATATGGCGAGCACCAGAACCTCATCCGTCATGCTACGCATGACACCTTCTCCTTCAAGGAGAAGGAAATCTCCCGGACCGCGAGGCTCCTGCCTCGCATTCTTAAGAGGCGCGGCGGGGGCAGCGCGGTCCAAATTAATAGATGAGATTTTTTGCTCTTTATCCCTCAACTTCGCTTGGCGAGACCTGATAGCGGGTTGAGCAAAATTCGCAGGTTACGCCGATCATGCCGTCATCGGCCACCATGGCCTGCCGCTCGTGTGGGGGGAAGCTTTTGATCATCGCCAGAATGCGGTCCGTCGAGCAACGGCACTGGGCGGTGACGGGTGCGGCATCAAACACCATCACACCGCTTTCGTGGAAAAGCCGATAGAGCAGTGCTTCGCTGGTAAGCGTCGGATCGATGAGTTCATGATCTTCCACCGTTTCAACGAGCAGTCTGGCCTCTGTCCAGGCATCGTCTTCATGAGCCTCGAAAATGGAAGCGCCTTCCGGGGCGTCGCCGGGGGGTAAATCCATCATGCGTTGCCGCTCTGGCGAGGTGGGCATGAATTGCGCGATAATCCCTCCCGCGCGCCATTTCGGTGCGAGGGCGCCCGCGCCATTGGTTTGCATGACTTGGCCAACGGCCAATCTCACGCGCGTCGGAATCTGCTCCGATTGGCGGAAATATTGTTGGGCTGCTTCTTCTAAGCCCTGTCCCTCAAGGGCGACAATGCCCTGATAGCGCGACATGTCATTGCCTTGGTCAATTGTAAGACCGAGTTGACCGCGCCCTAAAACGTCAGCAGCTGACATCTTATCGCTTAAACGCGTTGCATCGAACCGCGCATAGCCGCGCACGCGATCGGGGGCTTCGTAGTCGACGACCAGTAAATCGACCGGGCCGTCTGTTCGCGTTTGAAGCTGAAAGCGGCCTTCAAACTTCAGCGCCGAACCCAAAAGCACAGCAAGCGTTGCCGCCTGTCCGAGAAGGTCGGAAACGGGATCAGGATAGGCGTGGCGACGCAGGATGTCATCGATCATCGGTCCGAGACGAACCGCGCGGCCACGAACGTCTAAGGCCTCAACCGTGAAGGGGAGCACCTGATCATCGGGGGGAAAATCAAGCAAACCCGTCATGATTGTGGAAGCGCCCCGAGGCACCAAGCCAAGATGCCCTTTTGGGCATGAAGGCGGTTTTCGGCCTCGTCAAACACCACCGATTGCGGGCCATCCATCACCTCGTCGGTGACTTCCTCGCCGCGATGGGCGGGCAGGCAATGCATGAAGAGCGCTTTGGGAGACGCGAGCTTCATGAGTTTTGAATTAACCTGATAAGGCAAGAGGAGATTATGCCGACGCCCGGCATCTTCATCGCCCATCGAGACCCAGCAATCGGTGACGACGCAATCGGCCCCTTCCGCTGCATCTTGCGGGCTACGGGTAACGGTGACGCGCGCGCCTTCATTGCGCGCCCAGGCAATCAACTCCGCCGTTGGTGCCAAATCTTCGGGCGAGGCGATTTTGAGCTGGAAATCGAACCGCGCTGCGGCATGAACCCAAGAGGCCAATACATTGTTGGAGTCCCCGAGCCAGGCCACGCTGCGGCCTTGGATGGGGCCATTGTGCTCCTCAAACGTCATGACATCCGCCATCACCTGACAGGGATGCGAATTTTTGGTGAGGCCGTTGATGACCGGAACCGTGGCGTTTTCGGCAAGCTCCGTGACTTTGCCGTGATCGAGTGTGCGGATCATGATGGCATCGACATAACGCGAGAGAACGCGGGCGGTATCGGCAATGGTTTCGCCACGGCCAAGCTGCATTTCCGCGCCTGTAAGCATCAATGTCTCACCGCCAAGCTCGCGCATACCGACATCGAAGGAAACGCGAGTGCGGGTGGAGGGCTTGTCGAAAATCATCGCCAAGACTTTGCCCTCAAGCGGGCGGTTATCGACGCGCTTTCCAATAGCGCGGCTGGCTTTCCGGGCAGCTTTAATCGTGCTTGCCCCTTTTAGGATGGCACGGAGCTGATCATACGAAAAATCGGTGAGATCAAGAAAATGCTGGGGGGAATTCATGCGCCTACTGCTTTCTTTAGGGTGAGGCCCATATCCGCCTCGATCTGCGTGCAGGCGCGATCAATCCGCGCGATGGCTTCTGTTACAATCACCTCGTCGATGATCAAAGGCGGTAAGAGACGCACAACATTATCGCCCGCGCCAATCGCCAGCATATGCTCGGCGGCTAAGGCTTTGGTTAGCTCGGTGTTTGGCACCGACATTTTAAGCCCGATGAGCAGGCCCTCGCCGCGCACTTCTGCGATGAGGCGGGGGTGACGGTCTTTGAGTTCGGCGAGCCGTTGCTTGAAGAGCAGGGCTGTTTTTTCGACATGTTCCAGAAAGCCCGACGCGAGCACGACATCGAGCACCGCGTTACCCACCGCCATGGCAAGCGGATTGCCGCCAAAGGTCGAGCCATGCGCCCCGGCTGTCATGCCCTTCGCGGCATCAAACGTGGCGAGGCAGGCCCCCATCGGGAAGCCCCCGCCAATGCCTTTGGCCAAGCCCATGATATCCGGTGCGATGCCGGATTTTTCATGCGCGAAGAGGTGGCCCGTGCGACCAATCCCGCATTGCACTTCGTCGAAGATCAGCAACAGCCCGTGCCGGTCGCAGAGTTCGCGCAGACCCCGCAGGCATTGGGTAGGAACGACGCGGACGCCGCCTTCGCCCTGAATGGGTTCAACGAGGATGGCCGCCGTTTCTGGCGTGATGGCTTTTTCAATCGCGTCATGATCGGCAAAGGCGACCTGATCGAAACCATCAACCTTGGGGCCGAAGCCAACGAGGTATTTTTGCTGGCCGCCTGCCGCGAGTGTGGCCAGTGTGCGGCCATGGAAGGCGCCTTCAAAGGTGATGATCCGATAGCGCTCGGGGTGACCGGAGGCGGCGTGGTATTTGCGCGCCATCTTGATGGCGCATTCAAGCGCCTCGGCACCGGAATTTGTGAAAAATACCGTATCGGCGAAAGAGTGCGCAACAAGACGTTGCGCCAGCCGCTCGCCATCGGGGATCTGGTAGAGGTTAGAAATATGCCAAAGCTTTTCAGCCTGCGCTTTGAGCGCGGCAACGAGATGCGGATGGCTATGGCCCAGCGCATTGACGGCAACGCCGGAGCCAAAATCGAGATAGCGCTCCCCTGTGGTTGATATCAACCAAGCGCCCTCACCTCGCTCGAAGGCAAGCCCCATGCGCGCGAATACTGGCAATAAAGCCGATGCGGAATGCGCGGTGGAACTGACTTCAACCATGGCCGTCTCCTTTTAAAATCGAGGCACAAAAACAAAAATGGCCGTCCTCGGCGGACGGCTCATTGCATATGTTGTATCATAGAATGCCTTAATGTTCTGTCAATCTCCAAACGGTTTTCTGCCATGCGGCTTTTTTTTCATTTGGTAGCGATCATCAGTGCCTTTAAAACATCACAAAGATATCCACTGCTCATCGCTGGGGAAAACCATTTAGGGGACTCTGCAATGCTTGCAGCGGAGTCACAGCCTATTGTAGGTTGTTTTTGTATCCATCACGACATCTGGTGCTTGCGATGGTTAAGGCTCTTGTTTGCCGAACGGTTTCGGTGTTGCGTAAGGTGTATGAGGTAACGAATGTCCTGGACCGATGAACGGGTTGAGTTGTTGCGCAAGCTTTGGAGCCAAGGGCTTAGCGCGAGCCAAATCGCAGCAGAACTTAACCACGGGATTACGCGAAATGCAGTGATTGGCAAGGTGCACCGCCTTGGCCTGTCTGGTCGAGCAAAGGTTCCAACGGCGCACGCCACTGTACGGCCACGCAAAGTGACGCGCGCGCCAAGCCATCCTTTAACGCATTCTTCGGGGCGAACATCGGTCGCGGGTTCCTATTCATCCGCCAGCGCGGGCGGTGGTGGGTCCGTGCGTGGTAATCTTGCGCTTGCGGCATCGGCTGAGACGATGCTGTCGCCTGTTATCGATTACGATATTCAGCCTTTTGAGGACGTGGTGGTTCCGATGTCGGAGCGGATCACCATTATGGAATTGCGTGAATCCACATGCCGCTGGCCGTTTGGCGATCCGACTTCTGCCGATTTCCGCTTTTGCGGTGCTGACTCGCCGATTGGAACGCCCTATTGCGCGTTTCATTCGCGGATTGCGTATCAACCGTCGAATGATCGGCGACGGGTGAAGCCGCGCGATTAAGCTCTGCGGGAAAAGTTTTCGTCGAACGAGTAGCCTGCACCCCGCACGGTGCGAATGGGATCGCGCTCGCGGGGCTTGTTGACGGCTTTGCGTAAACGTCCGACATGGACATCCACCGTCCGCTCGTCGATTTCAGCATCCATGCCCCATACGCTGTCGAGCAATTGCCCGCGGGTAAAGACACGGCCGGGGCGCTCCATCAAAAATTCGAGCAGTTTAAATTCGGTGGGTCCAAGATGAAGCTCGCGGTTACCACGCCGCACACGATGGCTGCCCCGGTCGAGGAGCAGATCGCCAAGCTCAAGCGAGGTGGCTAAGCGATTGGGCGAGACGCGGCGCAACAGTGCGCGCACCCGAGCTAATAATTCTGGAATCGAGAAGGGTTTGACGACATAATCATCCGCGCCCGTTGCCAGCCCGCGCACCCGCTCGCTTTCCTCACCGCGCGCGGTCAAGAGAATGACAGGCAGGTTCTGCGTCTCAGGCCGCAGCCTTAGCCTACGGCATAGCTCGATGCCGGAAAGACCCGGCAACATCCAGTCAAGGATAACGAGGTCAGGCACCTGCTCGCGAAGCATGATTTCGGCGTCGTCTCCACGGGCCGCGCTATCCACAGCATAGCCTTCCGCTTCGAGATTGTACCGGAGCAGCAGTGTAAGCGGCTCTTCGTCTTCAACAATCAGAACGTGTGGTTTTACGGACATAACGACTTACTCTTCATCATCCATCGCAAACTTAAGACGTTTGCAACGGGGCATAGCCATCGGCAGCGCGTGGGCGGTCGGTGACAACGGTTTCGCCGGTGACGAGATATTTGATCGTCTCGGCAATATTGGTGGCATGGTCGCCAATGCGTTCGATATTCTTGGCCGAGAACAAGAGATGCGCGCAAAAACCAATATTGCGTGGATCTTCCATCATATAGGTCAGCAATTCGCGGAACAGCGAATTATAAAGCTGATCGATCTCTTCGTCTTGGTTCCAAACGGCCATAGCGGCGTCCACATCGCGGTGCGCATAGGCGTCCAACACACGATGCAAACGATCAAGCGCCAAATCGCTGATGTGAATAACACCACCAACAATTTTCTGAGGTGCGAATTGGCCATCAATTGCAACGACGCGTTTGCTGACATTCTTTGCGAGATCACCAATACGCTCCAGATCACTCGCGATGCGAATGGCCGATACGAGCGCGCGTAAGTCTATCGCCATGGGTTGACGACGGGCAATCGTCAAAATCGCCTGTTCTTCGATCTCGCGCTCAATCATATCGAGTTTTGGATCGGTGGCGATGACGCGTTGCGCAAGCTCAGTATCGCCTTTCACTAAAGATTGAATGGCATTTGCGAGCATCGTCTCGGCAATACCGCCCATTTCCGTAATTTTACGGCCAATCTCCATCAGCTCGTCATCATAGGCGCGAACGGTATGGTCACTCATTCTTTAATCTCCCTTTCGGAGGCATTTAGCGTTAGCCGAACCGGCCAGTAATATAATCTTGCGTGCGCGTATCCGTGGGCGAGGTGAAGATTTTTGATGTGATATCAAACTCTACCAATTCACCGAGATACATGAAGGCGGTGTATTCCGATACACGTGCGGCTTGTTGCATGTTATGCGTCACAATTGCAATCGTGTATTCGGTCTTTAATTCATCGATTAATTCTTCGATCTTCGCGGTTGAAATGGGATCAAGTGCCGAGCACGGCTCGTCAAACAAAATCACTTCCGGCTTAATCGCAACCGTGCGAGCAATGCAGAGGCGTTGCTGTTGACCACCCGATAGGCTCAAACCATTCGCGCCGAGCTTATCTTTCACTTCGTTCCACAAAGCGGCGCGCTTTAACGAATCTTCGACGCGGCCATCAAGCTCTGACTTCGAAAGATTTTCATAAAGTTTCAGACCAAAGGCGATGTTATCATAAATCGTCATTGGAAAAGGCGTAGGCTTTTGGAATACCATGCCGATGCGGGCGCGCAGCAAATTTAAATCTTCGCCAGCATGAAGAATATTGCGGCCATCAAAATTGACTTCACCCTCGGCATGTTGGCCGGGATACAGATCATACATGCGATTAAGCACACGGAGCAGTGTTGATTTTCCGCATCCCGATGGTCCAATAAAGGCTGTAACCTTATTGGCATAAAGCGGGATATTAATTCCCTTCAGCGCCAGATTGGCACCGTAGAAGAATTTCAAATTTTTGACTGAAATTTTTTCAAGCATGATCGAACAAGCTCTCACCGTGAAATTAGGTTGAAATTACCGGCCATCTTTCGATGCTCCGAAGAAACGCGCTGTAATGTTAAGGCTTAAAACGGCGACTGTGATCAGCAAGGCCCCCGTCCATGCCAATTGCTTCCAATTAGCATCAGGGTTATTGATGAAATTATTGATCGTGACCGGAAGATTGGCCATCGGCTTTAAGAGATTGACGCTCCAGAATTGGTTCGACAGCACGGTGAAGAGCAGAGGTGCCGTCTCGCCGCCGACACGCGCTATGGCGAGCAGCACACCAGTGATCAACCCTGCCCGCGCGGCGCGATAGGCCACTCGGCGGATGACAAGCGAGCGTGGAAGACCTAAGGCCGATGCAGCTTCCCGCAAGGTATTGGGCACCAGCAACAACATGTCTTCCGTCGTGCGGACAACCACAGGAATGACGATGACGGCCAAGGCAATCGATCCAGCAACCGCCGAAAAGCTCCGCATCGGTACGACAACGGCACCATAGACGAACAAACCGATGATGATAGATGGTGCGCTCAAGAGAATGTCGTTGATGAAGCGAATAACGGGCGTGATCTTGGAGTGACGGCCATATTCCGCAAGATAAGTGCCTGCCAAAATGCCAATCGGCGCGCCGATGCCGACGCCGATAATGGTCATCACCAAACTACCATAAATGGCGTTCAACAATCCGCCGCCGTGTTCGCCGGGGGGAGGCGTCATCTCGGTGAAGACGGCGGGGGTAAGACCCGGAATACCGTTCACGAGAAGCGAATATAAAATCAGGAACAGCCACGCAACCCCGATCCCCGTTGCAACGAGGCAGAGGCCCATGACGAATGTACTGTTACGACGGCGTGCAGTGTAGCTTGCCATGATCTTAAGCTCCCGCCCGCTTTTCAAGACGCATCAGCATGAAACGCGCCGAGGAAAGAACAATGAAGGTTAGTACAAACAACAAAAATCCGAGCAGAATAAGAGCGGACTGGTGCAGCCCTTCACTCTCCGCAAATTCGCTGGCAATTGCCGCTGAAATGGTGGTGCCAGGCGCAAAAATCGAACCCGATATTTTAAAGCTGTTGCCGATGATAAAGGTAACGGCCATCGTCTCGCCCAATGCGCGACCCAGCGCCAACATCACACTACCAACCACGCCGACGCGGGTGAAGGGCAACACGACATTATTGACCACTTCCCATGTTGTGCAGCCGATGCCATAGGCCGCCTCTTTCAACACCGGAGGCACAGTCGAGAACACGTCAACCGCAATCGCCGTAATGAACGGCAAGATCATGATCGCCAAGATCAACGAGGCATTAAACAGGCTGAGATTGGAAACCATTTCGCCGCTGAAAATGCTGTTCAGAACCGGAATATTGGCAACCGCCGCGACGATGCCCGGCTCGACATAATTGGCCAGAAACGGACCAAGCACGAAAAATCCCCACATGCCGTAAATGATCGATGGAATGCCAGCCAGAAGCTCAATCGCCAAGCGGATGGGGCGGCGGATCGAATGCGGGCAAAGCTCGGTCAGAAAAATCGCAATGCCCAAGCCGAACGGAACCGCGATCAACATCGCAATAAACGAGGATACAAGCGTTCCGTAAATCGGTGCCAAGGCCCCTAAAATAGGACCTGATTCAAGCTGTGGCGCCCAACGGCTGGTCACGAGAAACTCGAAGCCAAAGGCCTTCATCGCGGGCCAAGCGCCGATAATCAAAGAAATAATAATGCCCGCAAGGAGAAACAACACGCCATAGGCCGCAGCGCGGGTAGTAAATGAAAAGACCTGATCGCCAAAGGCTAAGTTTTTGAGAACCTGAGCCCGATTGGACGACGCGGCCATATCGAGACTTTTAGAGCTTTCCGATATGGACGTCACAGCACATCTCCGTCGGGGGTAAAAGGAAGCGGCGGGTGCCGCCGCTCCGGGATTGGTTTGATCTTACAAGCGATGTGCTTGCCGATTGATCTTACCTATTATTTTACTTGGCAATGCCTTTCCAAGCGGCGCGAACCTGCGCAACGACCGAGTCAGGCATGGGCACATAATCAAGATCTTCAGCCATCTTGCCGCCGTTTGAATAGGCCCAATCGAAATATTTGAGCGCGGCATTTGAGGCTGCGACATCTACAGGCTGAGCATACATGAGGATGAAAGTCGTTGCCATCATCGGCCATGAAGCTTCACCGGGAGAATTGGCAAGAATGAGGTAGAAATTCTTCGCATTCGCCCAATCGCCCTTTTCAGCCGCGGCTTTGAACGAGGTTAAAGATGGTTTCACGCGCTTGCCAGCTGCATTGACCATATCGGTCCATGCAAGGCCGTTTTGTGTGGCATAAGCGTATTCGACATAACCGATCGAACCCTTGGTCTGCATGACGTTTGCCGCGACGCCAGCGTTACCGGCTGCACCAATGCCAACGGGCCATTCAACGGCTTCACCAGCACCAACACTCTTTTGGAAGTCTGGGCTGACCTTCGAGAGATAGGTCGTGAAGTTGAATGTCGTGCCTGAACCGTCTGAACGGCGGATCACAATGATCGGAAGCGAAGGAAGCTTTGTCTTGGGGTTGAGCTTTGCAATGGCCGCGTCGTCCCACGTCTTAACTTTGCCGAGATAGATATTGGCGAGCGTGTCACCATCAAGTGCGAGATCACCACCAGCAACGCCTTCGAGATTAACGATGGTAACAATGCCGCCCATCACCATCGGGAACTGAACGAAACCATTGGTGGTGAGATATTCTTCCTTCTGAGGAATGTCGGTTGCGCCAAAGGTAACGGTTTTGGCTTGAATTTGCTTGCGGCCAGCGCCGGAGCCAATCGACTGATAATTGAGGCCTACGCCCGAAACCTTCTTATAGGCGTCAGCCCATTTCGAATAGATGGGATACGGGAATGTAGCACCTGCGCCTGAAATGTCATCAGCAAACGCTACAGAAACAGAGGCTGCCAAGGCAAAGCCAGCGGCAATCAGGGACGAGAATTTCACAGGACGATCTCCTTTTGTGTATCGCCGTTCGTTTGGTGGATGAAGGTCAACGATATCGGCCAAAGCGCAGTTGCATACCACGTTACCAAGCCCCTAGTGGGTCTGCATGACAGCTTTGTGACACTTCCAAGACGGCTGAATGAAATCCAGCACGGTGGACTAGTTAATCCCGTGTAAGGGTAGATAGATGTGAAAGGTCGAGCCTGAACCAAGTTCGCTTTCAATCATCAGCCGCCCACGGTGGCGATTAACGATGTGCTTGACGATTGCAAGGCCAAGACCCGTGCCGCCCGTCTCCCGGCTAGCCGAGACATCCACCCGGTAAAACCGCTCGGTTAATCGCGGCAAATGTTCCGACGGGATGCCGGGGCCGTAATCGCGCACTGAAAAATGGCATTCGTAGGGCTGTTCTGAAGAGGGTTCGTGATGTTTGAGTTCAATATCGACCTGCTTGCCTGTGTGGCCGTATTTAATGCCATTTTCGACGAGATTTTCCACGACGCGCATCAATTCATCGTGATCAGCGATAACATAAACGGGTTGACCCGGGAGGGTGATTTTAAAACTCACCTGCCGATCCTCCGCCATGGGCCGGAGTGTGTCAACGACTTGCCGGATCAACGCGCCGAAATCAACTTTATCAACGGGGCGGCGGTGTTCGCTCATCTCAACGCGGGAAAGCGATAGAAGATCGTCGATCAAACGCGCCATGCGACGGCCTTGCTCGCGCATAATGTCCAAAAAGCGGGTTTGAGCGTGCGGATCCGTCTTTGCGGGGCCTTGCAGGGTTTCGATGAAGCCCAAGAGCGAGGCAAGCGGCGTGCGCAATTCATGGCTCGCATTGGCCACGAAATCGACGCGCATCGACTCCAAACGCCGCGCTTCGGTAAGGTCACGAAACACGAGGACGGCGGCGGGCGCGGTGCGCGGGCTCGCATTGGCAGACGGCGAAAGGCCCACCACTTGAAACTCGAAAAAGCGCTCAACTGGCTGGCGCTCCATCATCGTGCTGCGGGATACGGGGGCTTTGCCCGCCAGAACATCGTCAATCGCTTCGATAAGATCAGGTGCGCGCAGCGTGAAAGATAAAGGGCTTCCGCGTGTCAACGCGGGCCAAGCCATACGCGAGGCCGTATTGGCAAACGTTACCACTTTGCGCCCATCGACCATGATCACAGGGTCGGAAAGCGCATCGAGTACTTCTGGCAAAAGTCCAGACTGAATGGCGTCCATGCCGCCGTTACCCTCTTTTATACGAGCCGCAAATCACTCGCCCGCAAATCACTCCCCATTGCGGCGTTGAACGACTCGCTCACGGATGCGTGACAGTCGCATGACAATTTCATAGATGCCAAGACTGACAAGTGCGAGAATAAAGGGGCCTAGATAATAGCAGAGACGAAAAAGCAGCAACGCGCCGATCAAATCTGGCTTCGCAACGCTTGAAAACGCGCCGAGAATAGTGCTTTCAAGCACACCCAGCCCGCCCGGGACATTGCTGATCACGCCCAAAATGCAGCCAAAAGCATAAACAGCGGCGAAGGTTTCAAAAGCAATGCCATGACCTTCGGGCAATAAGACATAAAGCACCGCAGAGGCCGCGCAGACATCGGCAGCGCCTAACGCCAATTGGCCAAGCGAGACTTTCAGCGTCGGCAGCTCAATCAGAAAATGCTTGATGCGCACATGGCGGCGTTTGGCCGCAGCCCAGACGAGATAGACCAGAATACCCGATAAGACCGCCATGCCAGCAAGCTGGTTGAAACGGGCGGTGGCTTGATTGATCATGGAAATCGCTTCCGATTGCCACATCAAGCCGACGCCGACCACGATCGCCATACCCAGAATGAAAGTCATCCCGGCAATCAGTGTAAGACTCATCACTTTAGAGGAGGAAACACCGCTGGCCGAATAAATGCGGTAGCGTACCGTGCCGGCGGTTATGAGCGGAAAACCAAGCGTGAAGGAGATCGCATAACTCGTAAAAGAAGCAAAAACGACGGTGGCGAGCTTTATTTTCAAGCCGAGTTGGCGCATGGCCAAGGAATCATAGCCCGCCAAAAAACAATAGCTCAGCATGGTAAAGCCAATGGCGAAGAGCAATTGCCCGCCGCTGGCTTTGTGAATGCCTTGTTGGATATCGGCCAATGTTACCTCGGCCAACTCGGCGCGGAGCACAAAAAACGAGCCTAAAATCAGCGCAAGGCTCAGCATAGGGCCGAGCCAACGGGTGATTTTATGCTCCGGCTTTGGCGTTTCAGGCGCGGATATCGGTTGATCAGTCGAACCCGTCATGCGTTCCTTCTTGTGATCCCGATCCGCTTATACGTGACAAACCATGCGTGTCTATGGCCTGTCATAGGCGCGGAAGCAAGCCATAGGCTTCAAGTTCAGCTTCCGATACGCCGACTGAGTTTCCTGCGGCCACGATTTGAACCCAGGTATTATGATCAACCGGAATGCCATTTTTTAACCGCTCCGCTTTGGTGGCCCGCTCAGGATCACCCGGCAAAAGCACCGTGGGTAACTGACCTTCACCCGGTAATTGGGCCCAGTGCACGAAGCTTTCAAGTTCTGCGAGATAATTGGCCTGTGTATCTAAGGCCTCTGGTGAGACGATCATCGAAAGCATATTGTTGATAATGGCCTTTTGTGTGACGGGGCCTTTCATCGTCTGGCCACCCGTCAAAGCGCCCGCAAGCGCCTCGCAGGCAAAGGCCAAGGTCCAGCCTTTGTGCTCGCCAAAGGGCAGGATCGCGCCTGTTGGCTCCTCGAACATCACTGCTGGGTCATTGGTAGGCTTGCCATTCGCATCAATCAGGGCGCCATCGGGAACCTTGACGCCCTTGTTATAGGCGACGCGAATTTTGCCATGGGCGAGTTTGCTGGTCGCAAAATCGACAATTACAGGCTCATTATCACGCCTTGGAATGCCGATGGCGATGGGGTTGGTAACGAGTTTGGGTATCTTGCCGCCAAAGGGCGCGACAACCGGATCGGAGATCACATTGACAAAATGGATCGATACCAGCCCTTCCCGCGCGCATTGCTCGGCCCAATGGCCGATCCGGCCGATATGGTGGCTATTTTTTAATGCCACAATCGCCGATCCTTCCTTTTGCGCGCGCTCAATCCCGATCATCATTGCATCATGCGCAATCGATTGGCCAAGGCCGCCCTCGCCATCAAGCACAAGCGCACCGCCTGTATCATTGATAACGCGCGGCGTATGGTTGAGCGTCAATTCATTGGCTTTGAGCGACGCGATATAGGCGGGGATCATGCCGACGCCATGCGAGTCATGGCCTTTGAGATTGGCCTCAACGAGATGATCGGCCAGAAGATTACATTCACGCTCGTTTGAGCCCGCAGCGCGAAAGATGATTTTAACCACGCTGCGAAGCGTTGCTTCGGTGATCCTGAGTTCCGGCCCCGATGGAAGCGGCATGGTCGTTTCCTCGTTCTGTTTATGTGGCGGTTTCGCGGATTTGATAATCTTTCACATCGGTGACTTCAATTTTGATAATCTTTCACATCGGTGACTTCAATCGCTGGCCAGCGCTCATGCTCGTAATTCAGCGTGAAGGCGGAGGGCGCTAGAAAGACAGGCGCGCCGTCCAAATCATGCGCGATGGCGGAGGTGTGGGAATCGATGAATTTTTGCAGCTCAACCTTATCTTTCGACGCGATCCAGCGGCAAATGGTGAAACGCGATGGTTCAAATTCAACGGTCACGCCATATTCTGCCTGTAACCGCTCCAGCAACACATCGAGCTGCAACGCGCCGACGACACCAACAATCGCGCCTGAACCGTCGGCGGGGATGAACAATTGAACGACGCCCTCCTCGCCCAATTGCTCCAGCGCCTCGCGGAGTTTTTTGGCCTTCATCGCGTCTTTTAAACGGACGCGACGCAGAATTTCCGGCGCGAAACTTGGCACACCGCGAAACACCAATTCCTCACCTTCGGTCAGGGTATCGCCGATGCGCAAGGTGCCGTGATTGGGAATGCCGACGACATCCCCCGCATAGGCCTCCTCGGCCAAAGCGCGGTTACGGGCGAAGAAGAATTGTGGTGCGTTAATCGGTAGCGCTTTGCCGGTGCGTACCAGCTTCGCTTTCATGCCGCGCTCGAGTTTGCCGGAGCAGACGCGGATAAAGGCGATGCGGTCGCGGTGGTTCGGGTCCATATTCGCTTGAATTTTGAATACGAAACCCGTCATTTTCGCCTCATCCGCGGTGACGATGCGGGTATCGGCCGCTTGCGCGCGTGGCGGCGGGGCGATGTCGGCCATCGCATCAATCAAATCCCGTACACCAAAATTGCGCAGCGCCGAGCCAAAAAACACCGGAGTTAGATGGCCCTCACGAAACGCTTCGAGATCAAAAGACCGGCAGGCTTCGCGCGCCAAGGAGATTTGGTCCAGAAAAGCGGGCCATTCATGCGCCGGTAACAAGGCTTCAACGCGTGAATCCTCGGGGCCATTGACCGTGATCGGCTCTTCGTCCGTGTCGATACGGCGCACACGATTGCGCTTAAAATCATAAGTTCCAGCAAAGCTTTTGCTCTGACCAATGGGCCAGTTGACGGGCGCGGTATCAAGAGCGAGCGTTTTTTCGATCTCATCCAACAGGTCAAACGGATCACGCGTTTCGCGGTCCATTTTGTTGATGAAGGTGACAATCGGGATGTCGCGCAAACGGCACACTTCAAAAAGTTTACGCGTGCGCGCCTCAATGCCTTTGGCGGCATCGATCACCATGACGGCGGAATCAACCGCTGTCAGCGTCCGGTAGGTATCCTCAGAGAAGTCTTCATGGCCGGGCGTGTCGAGCAGGTTAAAGACACAATCGGCATATTCAAAGGTCATCACCGAGGTAACGACCGAAATACCGCGCTCGCGCTCAATGCCCATCCAGTCGGAGCGCGTTTGTGTTCCGCTCTTTTTGGCTTTGACTTCACCTGCAAGCTGAATAGCGCCACCCATCAAAAGCAGCTTTTCCGTCAGCGTGGTTTTCCCCGCATCCGGATGCGAGATAATGGCAAAGGTACGACGGCGGGAAGCGGGGGAAGATAGGGTCATAGGGCTTTCAAACGATGAGGCATGGGGTTATGCAAATTGTCATATCTTCAACACCTTACCTGAGCCACCGCGAAGCGGCGGGACGCCCTTCGACAAGCTCAGGGTGAGGGTATGTGGATGACGGAAAAACACTGGTAAAATATCTCCTCATCCTGAGCCACCACGAAGCGGCGGGGCGCCCTTCGACAGGCTCAGGGTGAGGGTATGTGGATGACGGAAAAACACTGGTAAAATATCTCCTCATCCTGAGCCACCACGAAGCGGCGGGGTGCCCTTCGACAGGCTCAGGGTGAGGGTATGTGGATGACGGAAAAACACTGGTAAAATATCTCCTCATCCTGAGCCGCCGCGAAGCGGCGGGGCGCCCTTCGACAGGCTCAGGGTGAGGGTATGTGGATGATGGTAAAACATTGGTAAAATATCTCCTCATCCTGAGCCGCCGCGAAGCAGCGGGGCGCCCTTCGACAGGCTCAGGGTGAGGGTATGTGGGCGACGGAAAAACACTGGTAAAATATCTCCTCATCCTGAGCCGCCGCGAAGCGGCGGGGCGCCCTTCGACAGGCTCAGGGTGAGGGTATGTGGATGATGGTAAAACATTGGTAAAATATCTCCTCATCC
>Ga0316217_10000330_pt1 | contig 69088 bp, 32 predicted proteins | sample 1anoAmetaG_FD_203633 | JGI IMG/M metagenome (GOLD analysis project Ga0316217, IMG submission 203633) | Freshwater microbial communities from Trout Bog Lake, Wisconsin, USA - 1anoA | ecosystem: Environmental > Aquatic > Freshwater > Lake > Hypolimnion/Profundal zone | place: USA: Wisconsin... | reverse complement strand
CCCCGGTGAGTTCGAAGCAGACCGGATCGCCCGCGGCGGCCTGCTGGAACTGACTCATGAAATCGACGGGCCATGGCCGCTTCGAGATCCCCGGCTCGCGCAAGGCTGCGGCATAAGGATTCGTCGCTTCCGCCGGTTCCAGAGGCTGCGGGCTTGCTCCAAGGGTGGCATGGTTGGTCGCGGATGCGCCGGGGACCTGATTAAGCAGCGTGGTGGAGGTCCTCGCGACCGGCCGCCCTCGCCTCATAGCGCGGCCTAAGTCAGCACGGTAAGCAACCAGGAAGCAGCCGAGAAGCAGCGCCGCCCCTGGAATCACAAATCGTTTCATCCGGACAAAGAGCCATGTTGAACCCAACCGGCCTGCCTTTCAAGCGGAATGCGGTAGCCCTAAAATGCTCGCTAAACCGCTGACATTAAAGGTCAGATGAACTTGCCCGGGTTAAGGATTCCGTGGGGATCCAGGGCATTCTTGACGGTGCGATGGAGGTCGAGGACTTCCTTCGAGACGGCCAGCGGCCACCACGGTTTCTTGGCCAAGCCAATGCCATGTTCCCCGGTAATGGCTCCCCCCCACGCCAGGACCTGTCGAAACAACTCATCCAGCGCCGCGTCCGCCCGCTGGGTAGCGCCGGGCTCCTGGTAGTCCACCATCACATTGGTGTGGATGTTGCCATCGCCGGCGTGGCCGAAACAAGCGATGGGCAGCCCGTGCTTATTTTGGAGCCTTGCCGCAAACCGGAATAGATCCTCAAGCCGCCCCCGGGGCACCACAATGTCCTCGTTGAGTTTGGTCAGCCCGGTATCGCGTAGGGCATACGAGAATTCGCGCCGAATTTTCCACACCGCCTCGCACTGCTCGGCTCCGAGTCCGCGCTCGACGAACCGAGGCGTCTGCTGTCGCACTATGCGCTCCACCTGGCGCAACTCGGACCGCACGGAGCGTTCCTGCCCGTCCAACTCGACAATCAGGTGGGCTCGGCAGCCGCGCAGGCGGGCGCTTTTAGTGCGGGTATAAGCCGCCGCCAGCGTGAAGGCGTCGGCAATCTCCAGGGCGCAGGGCAGAAACCCGGCGGCGAAGATGGCGTGCAGCGCGCGGATCGCCTCTCGAGTCGAGCCGTAGCCGACGGCCAGGCAGGCGCGAAATGGCGGCAGCGGTAGAAGCTTGAGCGTGGCGCCGGTCACCACCGCGAGCGTTCCCTCCGAACCGGTGAAGAGCCTGGAAAAATCGAAGCCAGTCTTGTTTTTGTGCGTGCGGCCGCCGACGCGGACCACCGCGCCGCTGGCGAGCACCGCCTCGAGCCCCAGGACATAGTCGCGAGTCACGCCATACTTGAGGCAACGTGGCCCGCCGGCATTGGTGGCGATATTTCCGCCAATGGAGACCTCCGCCCGGCTGGCCGGGTCGGGCGGGTAGTAGAGCCCCCGCTTTTCTACGGCCGCTTGCAAATCCGCGGTGACGACGCCGGCCTGAACCACCGCCACAAAGTCCGCCGTATTGATCTCCACTATCCGGTTCAGGCGCGCCAGTGAGAGCACAATACCCCCTTGTATCGGAACACAGCCGCCCACGTAACCGTGCCCCGCCCCTCGCGCGGTGACGGGAATGCGATGCCGGTCGGCAAACCGGAGCAGCGTGGAGACCGATTCAATGCTGGCCGGCAACGCCACCGCATCCGGCCGGTGCGAAGCAATCCACTTGTCCGTCGAGTGCGCCTCGAGCACCGAGGACTCGAAACTGATCTCGTCCTCAGGCAGCAGCTTGCGCAACTGGGAAACAAAGCCGCGTTTGAGCGTCGGGCGCTTCATAATCTCAACCATGAACTTCCGATTTGGCATGGTGGGAGGGTAGCTCCGTCCCCCCGCCGAGGGGTTTCAGCTCGGCAAAGACGATCACACCGGCCCCGGTCTGTAACAAGCTCTGCACCTGCACCTCGACTTGCTGACCCACCAGGGCTTGGGCATTGTTCACTACCACCATCGTCCCATCGGGCGTGTAGCCAACCCCCTGGCCCCGGTCTTTGCCCTCGCGCGCCAGCCGCAACGAAAGGGTTTCACCCGGCAACAGCACCGTGCGCAAGGACTTGGCCACCTCGTGCATGTTGACATACTCGACCTTCTGCAGTTCCGCGATTCTGCCGAGGTTGTAATCGTTGGTAAAGAGCTTGGCGCCCAGGTTTCGGGCCAGGCGCACCAACTTGGCGTCGACTTCGTTTTCCTCCGGAAAATCGCCGTCGTGAATCCGGACCTCGTTGCGCTGGTTGCGTTGAATGCGATTGAGCACCTCGATGCCTCGCCGTCCCCGCGCGCGCTTGACCGCATCGCTCGAGTCCGCGATCTGCTGCAACTCCCGGAGCACAAAACGCGGCACCACGATCAACCCCTCGAGAAAGTTCGCTTCGATCAGGTCGGCGATGCGTCCGTCAATCACCACGCTGGTGTCCAGGAGCAGCAGGTTATCCGGCTTGTTCTGCGGCGCGAAGCGCACATAAGGGATAATGAGGGAGAAATCTTCCTTGTTGCTGCGCATGGCCAGGACGATGCCGATATAGCCGAAGCTCAGGAATAGGCACAGCCGGATCAACCACCGGGTCGGTTTCTCGTCAACGTTTTCAAACAAGCCGGAGCGGTCCACCAGCAGGGCAACCAAGGTGCCGAGCAGCAAACCGAACGTGGTCGCTGAAAAGGCGCGCAGCGAAAACCCTTTGAGCATCTCATCCAGCGCGATCATCAGCCCGCCGAACCCGAACCCGATGACGATCCCCAGAAACCCGCTATGATTGAGGACGACGAACTCGGGCCGGACCTGGCTCACGGCATAGCCGCCGGAAGTGCAGAGCAGGAGAAACAGGATGCGGATGGTCCAGAGTGCCATAGGTCAATTTATAAACACAGCGCGCAAACACATAGGTTCCGCAAGCTAACAGAGCCGTCGTTGGTTGGCGAGGATTTCGTTGGCGGTAATCGCGCCCGCTGGATACGATCCTCGTTTTTCTCCTTGCGCGGGACCGCGCGGAGAGTTTAATTCGGGGCGAGTCGGAAGACTCTGGGCCGCCCATCCAACCAAAAACAACACATCATTTCATCTATTGACCTATGGCCAAAGCACTCTCAAAGTCACAAATCGCCGCCACCATCGCCGAGAAGAACGACATCACTCGGAAGCAGGCCAGCCAGATCCTGGACTCGATCGCCGAACTCGCCTACCAGCAGGCCAAGAACACTTTCACCCTGCCCGGGATCGGCAAGTTGGTGCTTATGAGCCGCCCCGCCCGTTCCATGGTCATGCAATTTGGGGCCGACAAAGGCAAGACCAGGACCATTCCCGCTAAACGGATCGTGAAGTTTCGCGTCGCCAAAGCGGCCAGGGACGCGATTCTTAACGGCAACTGACCCGCCGCTGAATGGGACGGACGCTCCGAGCTCCTCGGCGCGCCCTTGAAGCCTTATGCGAATCGCGGTTGTCGGTTGTGGAGCGGTGGGCAGCTTCTACGGCGCCAGGCTGGCCCGCGCCGGCCTGGACGTTCATTTTCTGTTGCGGTCGGATTACGACGCGGTCCGGCGTTACGGCTTGCGGGTCCGCAGCCCGCAGGGTGATTTTTGCCTCCAACCCCATTGCGCCCGCACTGCAGAGGAGATCGGCCCCGTCGATCTGGTCCTGATCGCGCTCAAGACCACTGCGAACGAACAGTTCGCGCGCCTGCTTCCGCCCTTGACCGGACCGGAAACAGCCCTGCTCACGTTGCAGAACGGTCTAGGCAACGAGGAGCTACTGGCTTGTATTTTCCCCGAACGCCAGATTTTGGGCGGCCTGTGCTTTGTCTGCTTGAATCGCATCGAACCGGGCCTCATTCATCATCTTGCCCATGGGTTGGTGGCGCTGGGCGAGTTCCGGCGGCCTCCGGCGGCCCGGACCCACGCGGTCGCGGCTCTGTTCCGCTCGGCGGACCTGCCTTGTTCGGTCGCGGAAAACTTAGCCCGGGCCCACTGGGAGAAGCTGGTGTGGAACATCCCGTTCAATGGTCTGGGGGTCGCCGCCGCGGCCGGTTACGAGGCCGTCGCTCGCGGAGACTGGGGGACGCAATCCATTTCGGGACCTTGCCTGCCTACCGACGGCCTTTTGTCAGACCCGCGTTGGGAGGGAATCGCGCGCGATTTGATGCTGGAGGTCATTAACGCGGCCCGCGCCCTGGGATTCGACCTCCCGCGCAGCATCGCCTCGGAACAGCTTGAACGAACCCGAATGATGGGGGCTTACAAGGCCTCCACGCTCATTGATTTCGAGCGCGGCCAGCCCATCGAACTCGAAGGCCTGTTCCTCGAACCGTTGCGCCAAGCCCAATTGGCCAAGGTTCCGGTCCCGCGACTGGAAGCGCTCTGCCGCGTCTTGCGCCAACTCGACGCGCGGAGGCGGTGACCGGCGCGGAGGGGGCGTCCTCCTTCTTATGATGGAGAATGGCGGCATCGGCTGGCGCGGAGAATTGTATTCGACAGGTAACTTGGGATGAGGTAAGAACTGGCGGCATTGAAGCTGCTGTTATGGCCCGGTTGGTAATCAAATCGTCCGAGTTCGGCGAGCGGGTGATCACGCTTAAACTCGGGGAGAACCGTTTTGGCCGTAGTCCGCAGTGCGACTTTACGATCGATCATCTTACCGTCTCCGCCATCCATTGCGAAGTTAAGTTGAGCGTTGACGGGTTGACGGTGCGGGATTGTAACTCCACGAACGGCACGTTTATCAATGACGAGCCCATCACCATGGGCAAGCTTGAAGCGGGACAGAGGTTGCGCTTGGGCGAGGTCGAAATCCTGGTCGAGACGACGGAAGTAACCGTCGCGATCCCGAAGTTCGAGATGCCGCGCCCCGCGCCGCCCGTCGTCGCGACCGATGGCTCGATGATCTGCCCCCGGCACCCCGAAGCGCGGGTGACGCATCAATGCACCTATTGCCGCGAGGTTCTCTGCGATGCCTGCGTCCACCAACTACGCCGGCGCGGGGGCAAGGCGCTCAAGTTGTGTCCGCTTTGCAGCCATGCTTGCGAGGTCATTGGGGGCCCGAAAACTCGGAAGCGAGGCTTCCTGGGCATGTTTCGCAAGACGGTCAAACTACCCTTCGTTAGGCGGTCAAGAGACGCCGAGTGAATATCAAGCATGCGCCAGGTTCTTGGTTGGTAGCCGTGCTCGCGGTCTCAAGCTGCTTGAGCTTCGGCCAGGAGCTTCGTTCGGAGGTTGCGCCAACCGGCGGTGGTATCCTCGTGGTCCCGGATCAGGCCGCTGAATCTGAGGTTTCCCCTTTAGAACGGTCGAGATTCTGGAAACGTGATTTTTCCTCCCCTGCGGCCTACGAGAGCTCCGTCCGGCCGAACCGGGAGAGTTTCCGGCGGATGTTGGGGGCCATCGATGCTCGAGCGGCGGCTCAGCCCCTCGACGTTTCCGAGGCGGGCCGACTTGCCGAGAATGACTTGCTGCGCTGGGAATATGTCCGCTGGCCGGTCTTCGAAGGCGTGTGGGGCGAGGGCCTTTACTTGCGCCCCAAGACGCCGCCCGTAGCGTTCGTCGTGGCATTGCCGGATGCGGACCAAACGCCGGAAATGTTGGCCGGCTTGGCTCCAGGCATGGCTCCCGAGCGTCAATTCGCGCGGCGTCTCGCTGAGCAAGGCTGCGAGGTTCTGGCGCCCGCTCTGTTGCCGCGGCGGCCGCCGGCGTCCCCCAACCCCGCATCAAACGCCAGCCAACTCCTTTCACCTCGGGATCGGATCACTCGGCAAGCTTTCCCTTTAGGCCGCCACGTCCTTGGGTACGAAGTCCAGAAAGTCCTCGCGGGAGTGGACGTCCTCATGGCGAACGAGGGCAGGACCTTGACCAACCGCCTGAAGGTGGGCGTCGCCGGATACGGGGAAGGGGGGCTCATCGCCTTTTACAGCGCCGCCCTTGACGCTCGCATCGCCGCCGCGATGGTCAGCGGCTATTTCGATTCGCGGCGCGCCATGGCCGACGAGCCCCTCTCTCGCAACCTGTTCGGTTTCCAGCGTGAATTCGGCGATGCCGAGATCGCCACGCTCATAGCGCCGCGCGCCCTCATTGTCGAGTACAGTCTCCCGCCGGAGCTCGGGGGCGTGGGGGTTAGCAAACCGGCGGGGCCGGAAGTTGCGGATTACTCCTCCGTCGAGGCCGAATTCGACCGGGCCCGGGCGCTGTTGAAACCGGGCGAGTCCAGCGGTTGGGTGGGGTTTACGTTGATTAGCGGCACCGAAGGCATGGCTACGGGTCCCGGATCGGATCGGGCGCTCGCCGCGTTACTCAAAGCCTTGGGCGTATCCCTCGATCAACCCAAACCCTCGGGTCCTCTGCCGGAAAACCCAACCAACGCCTCGCCGCCCGACGCGCGCCAACAACGGCAGTTTGACCAATTGGAGCAGTTCACGCGGCGGCTTGGTCAGCAGATCGAACGAGGCCGATAATCGCGGTCAATGCGCCTCCAGCCAATTGCGTCCGACCCCGATATCCACCACGAGGGGCACTTCCAGGGCGAGGGCGGTTTGCATCCGATGTTCAACCATCGTTCGGACCTCGGTTTCCTCCGGCAAATACAAATCAAAGACGAGTTCGTCGTGGACCTGGAGAAGCATGCGGGTCTTGAGTTTTCGGCGCGCGAGGTCCGCATGGATTTGGACCATCGCCAGCTTGATCATGTCGGCCGCGGTGCCCTGAATAGGGGCGTTGATGGCGTTGCGTTCGGCGGCGCCGCGCACGGTATTGTTGGCGGAGTTGATGTCGCGAAGGTAGCGGCGCCGGCCAGTCACCGTCTCCACATACCCATGGCTGCGGGCGAAGACGAGGAGGTCCTCCATGAAGCGTCGGATGCCGGGGAACTGAAGGAAATACTGGTTGATAATCTCGGCGGCCTCCTTGCGGGGAATGCGCAAGCGCTGGGCCAAACCGAACGCGGAGATTCCGTAGGCGATGCCATAATTGACCATCTTGGCCTTGCGTCGCATCTCGGGGGTGACCTTTTCCGGTGGCAGGCCATAGACCTTCGCGGCCGTGGTGGTATGGACGTCGGCGCCGGTCCGGAACGCCTCCAGCAGACCGGGTTCCCGGCTGAGCGCGGCGATCACGCGCAATTCGATTTGCGAATAATCCGCCGAGAGCAACCGGTGCTTGCTGTCGCGAGGGACAAATGCCTTGCGGATTTCCTGCCCTTGCTCCGTGCGGATGGGGATGTTTTGGAGATTCGGGTCCTGGGAGTTGAGCCGGCCAGTGCTGGTGACAACCTGGTTGAAGGTTGTATGGACGCGGTTGGTCCGGGGCCAGATGGTTGTGGGGAGGGCGTCCGCGTAAGTGGATTTTAACTTCGAGGCGGCGCGGTACTCCAGGAGCTTCTGAATGATCTCGTGGTCCGGGGCCAGCGAGGCGAGGGTTTGCTCGTCGGTGGCGTATTGCCCGGTTCGCGTCTTCTTTGGCGCGGGGCCGATCTTCAAAATGTCGAACAGGACCTGGCCCAGTTGTTTCGGCGAGTTGAGATTGAAGGGCGTGCCGGCCAGACGGTTGATGGATTGTTCGAGCGATTGGATCTCCTGAGCGAGCTGCGCCCCGAACTCGGCCAAGGCGCCCGCGTCCACGCGAATGCCTTGGTACTCCATATCGACCAGCACCGGGATGAGGGGCGCTTCAATCTCGTAAAAGACTCGCTCCTGACCCTTTTGCTTTAGGAGGGGCTCGAGGACGCCGCGCAACTGGAGCGTGACGTCCGCGTCCTCCGCGGCATACTCGGCGATCTTCTCGAGGGGCACATCGGCCATGTTGATCCGCTCCGATTTGGCCCCCCCAATCAATTGGGTAATGGGCACCGGGGTATAGCCGAGATAGACCTCGGAGAGGTAATCCATGCCATGGCGCATTTCCGGCTCGATGAGGCTATGCGCCACCATCGTGTCGAACAGCCGGCCTTTGACTTCGACGCCCTGCCACTTGAGCGCGCTAAGATCGAACTTGAGATTGTGCCCGGTCTTTTCGATGGCCTCGGATTCCAACACTGACCGAAACTCGTCGAGGATCCGCGCCGACTCGGCGGGATCCTGCGGCACGGGGACGTAGTAGCCGGTATGTGGGTCCATCGAGAACGACATCCCGACCAGGCGCGCGGCTTTGGTATCGAGGCCGGTGGTCTCGGTGTCGAAGCAAAACGTTCCACGCGCGCGCAGGGCCTCGATGAGCCGGGCGCGTTCGACGGGAGAACGGGCGATGTGATACGCATGCGGGACTTCGGAAATCGTCTTGAGATTAGCGCGGACCGGGGCCTCGGCATCCGTTTCGGATTCCTCGGCCGGGGATTCAAGCATGAGGTCCTCGGCCGCGCGGGGCTCCGGCCGCGCGGGCGCCGGGGTTGAACCCAGGGATAGCAATTCACCCTGGCGCAAGGCGCCCGGGGAGGGCGCCGGAGGGGAGATTGGCGCCGGGCTCGGGTGGAAACCTCGACCGGCCTTGAAGTCTTCGCCGAAGAGTCGCTTGGCGATCGCATTGAACTCGAACTCGATGAGCAGCGCCTTGAGTTTCTCCTCATCCATGGGTTGGACTTTGAGCGCGTCGAGGTCGGTAGGGCAAGGCGTGTCGCAGTTGATCGTGGCCAGGCGTTTTGAAAGCAAGGCCTGGTCGCGGTGCTGTTCCAGATTGTCTTTGACCCGTCCGGTCAGTTCGCTGGCATGGGCGAGGAGATTTTCCACGCTACCGAATTGACTAACGAGTTTGATGGCGGTCTTTTCACCGATCCCCGGCACGCCCGGAATGTTATCGGCGTCGTCGCCCATCAAGGCGAGGATCTCGATCACTTGTTCCGGGCGCTGAATTCCCCACCGCTTCTGAATCTCGGCCGGCCCGAGAATTTCGACCGCATCCCCCATGCGAGCCGGTTTGTAAAGGAAGGTGTGGGCGTCGACGAGTTGGCCGAAGTCCTTATCCGGCGTAACCATATACGAGGTGAAGCCTTGCTGTTCGGCGCGGCGCGCGAGGGTGCCGATAATATCGTCGGCTTCGTAGCCATCGCAAATGAGAACCGGCACGCGAAAGGCCTCGGTCATGCGGCGCACGTGCGGCAGGGCCTGGCTCAATTCCTCCGGCATCTCTTGCCGGTTGGCCTTGTATTCCGGGAAGTCCCTATGTCGTTGGGTGGGGGCCGCGGTGTCAAAAGCGACCGCCAGGTGGCTGGGGCGTTGGTTATTGAGGATGTCGAGCAGCGTCTGCGTAAACCCATAGAGGGCCGACGTATTCACCCCTTTCGAGGTCAGCACCGGGCGCCCGATCAAGGCAAAATGCGCTCGATAAACCAGCGCCATTCCATCCAGCAAGAACAACTTCTTGTCCATGCCGGGAGCATAATGCCCCTCGAGCCGTTTAGCCCAGAGTTTTTAGCCAAAATTGACACATCGATTCGAAGCGTCTAAAGCGTCAGTCCCGCCTAACGCGTGGCGACGGAGTCGCGCGCGGCCCAGACGCAGGACGGAGTTCCTCGGCCGACGCGAGCTCGGTGCTCCGAAACCAGCCGGAGCCCCGCTTTCATACGTTAGGCGCCGGCGATAGAAGACATGGGTTCCGTGTCGGGGCGTCGCGTTGGTCGCTCAAACCGCTTTACATAGCGAGCAGGTTCGAATACAATGAAATAGATGCAGCGTACGAAGGGCATGAATCGCACGGAAGACGGCAGCGCTCGGCTGAGACGGTCGCGGCGCATCCTTATTCGTGTTCTGCCCACTCCACCCTAGAGGTTGTTTCCGAGGTTGCCGCAAACCCGCCGGGAGCGCGCGGGGCGCTTCCATCCCATCGAGGCTATTCGCCTTTTCGTTCAGCAGGTTCGATCCAACCAACGATTTCACAATTTAAGATACATACTTATAATGCAGTCTATTAAAGAACAAATTCTACGCCGCAGGACGTTTGCCATTATCTCGCATCCAGACGCCGGCAAGACGACGCTGACCGAGAAGTTACTGCTTTACGGCGGCGCGGTGCAGTTGGCGGGATCGGTAACCGCGCGGAAGAACCAGCGGGCGACAACGTCCGACTGGATGGAACTGGAACGACAACGCGGGATTTCCGTTAGTTCCACCGTGTTGCAGTTTGACTACCACGGCTATTGCGTCAACCTATTGGACACTCCGGGCCATAAAGACTTTTCCGAGGATACTTACCGGGTGCTCACGGCCGTGGATGCGGCGGTGATGGTCATCGATGCGGGCAAGGGCATCGAGAGCCAAACGCGCAAGCTGTTCGAGGTCTGCCGGATGCGGGGCATTCCCATCTTCACGTTCATGAACAAAATGGATCGGCCGGCGCGGGACCCGCTGGCCCTGCTCGACGAACTGGAGCGGGTCTTGGGCATCGCGGCCTGCCCCGTGAACTGGCCGCTGGGCGACGGGCCGGAATTTCGCGGCGTGTTTGATCGCCAAGCCCATCTGGTTCATTTCTTCGACCGCGTTCCCGGCGGTGAATTTCGCGCTCCCGTCTCGGTCCACGGTCTCTCGGATCCGGCGGTGCGAGAGCAGATGACCGAGGAATCGTATGCCCGCACGGTCGAGGAATTAGCCATGCTCGATGGGGCTGGCGCCGGCTTTGACCATGCCGCAGTGCTCGAGGGCAAATTGACCCCGGTCTTTTTTGGCAGCGCGGTCAATAACTTTGGGGTGCAGCTCTTGCTGGACGCCTTCCTTGAGTTGGCCCCTTCGCCCCGACCACGCTCCGTGGACGGCCGCGTCGTCCCGGCCGTGGAATCCGGGTTTTCGGGTTTCATTTTTAAAATCCAGGCCAACATGGATCCCAAGCACCGCGACCGACTGGCATTCGTACGGGTCTGTTCCGGGCGTTTCGAGCGCGACATGACGGTCGCGCATACCCGCACCGGGCGCCGGATTCGATTGTCGAGTTCGCATAAACTATTCGGCCGCGACCGCGAGACCGTGGATGAGGCCTTTCCGGGCGATGTCGTGGGTTTGGTTGGGCATAGCGATTTCAGGATCGGCGACACCCTGGCGGAAGATGCTTCGCTGGTGTTCCGGGAAATCCCCAGGTTCTCCCCGGAGTGCTTTGCCTGGCTCCATAGCGCCTCGACCGCGCAGTTCAAACGCTTTCGCGAAGGTCTCGAACAGTTGCTTCAGGAGGGCGTCGTTCAGGCCTTTTACTTCAAGGACTCCGCCCAACGGGTGCCGCTGCTGGGCGCGGTAGGGCCCCTCCAATTCGAGGTGGTGCAATACCGGATGCAAACCGAGTATGGCGCGGAGTCCCGACTGGAGTCTGGCCAATGGAAGGTGTTGCGTTGGGCGGCGGCGGCCAACGCGACGCCTCTGGATGCGTCCCAGTTGCCCACCGGGGCCCGTCTGGCGGCCGATGCCGCCGGTCAACCGGTGATGCTTTTTCCCGAGCAATGGAGTTGCGATTTCTTCGCCCAGCGTAATCCGGACGTTCGGCTCTCCCCCCTGCCGTTTGAGGCGGGGCCTGGGGATGCGCTTGCCGCGACCTTCTAGCGCCCGGCGGGAGAACCCCGTCCCGGAGATTTCGTTGCGTTGCGCCAGTGAGTCGCGGATAATTCACGCGAACGACCGAGACCGGACTGATGCATGCTGAAGGGCCTGAGATATCTCCTGGGCGCCGCCTTGTTGGCGCTGGCGGGACCGTGTTGGGGCCAAAATGAAGCCTCCAACTGGCGGAAGTACAAGATCATTGACGGTCTCCCGGATGCGGTTTGCACCTCGGTTACGGTATCACCCCACGGCCAGGTGTTGGTTACCCATCCGAATTTGCCTGGCATCACCCGGTTGACCGGATACAACATCGAGTTGATTCCCGCCCCGGTGACCGGCCACATGAGAAGCCGAGTCTATGAGAGCCCGGGCGGTCAGCTCTGGACGGCCGCGCCCAGTGGGCTGCTGGAGCGGCGCGCGGGCGCCTGGACCTTGCATGTGCTTCCCGAGCTTGCCTCCGTCACCCGGTCTAATTTCTCCCAACTTCTCGACCCGGTCCGCCTGTGCCCGGTGCGGCAAGGCTATGCGCTCTTGCTTTTCGCCGACCGCCTCGTAGGATTCGAGTGCAACGATCCAAATAATACCCGTTTGCGAACCCTGCGGGAGGCCGGTTCGGGCCAGATCGGCGCTTTTTCCTCCCTCTGCGTGGCCCACGATGGCGCTCTTTGGATTGCGGGAGCGCGCGGGTTGGCCAAGGCTGCCGAATCGATTCGGACGCTTAAGCCCGAAAGCGAATGGCGTGAATTCTTGCCTCCGCCCGATAAGCAACTCCAGAATCTTCAGGATCCCCATGAGGACCGGAACGGCGACGTTACGGTGGCCGCCGAATCGGCCCAGGGGCGCCAGCGGGTGGTGGCGCATTTCGACGGTCGGCAGTGGGCGGTAGATGCCGTGGCTGGGGAGAAGATCCGCTTTGGTTGGCGAGGGCCCGATGGCGCTTGCTGGGCCGCCACCGCCAACGGCCTGTTCCAGGCCGAGGAGCCGGGGGCGGAGATGGTGGAAAGCGAAGAGATTTCGGCGCGGGCCTATAATGACTTGGCCGTCGAGCCCGGCGGGGCGTTTTGGTTAGCCACCGCCGACGGGCTGTTCCGGTATTCGCCTCTGGCCTGGCGCAGCCCGCGCTGCCTGGGCAAATTCGCCGACTCGATTGCCTGTCTGACGGGAGATAGCGAAGGACGGCTTTGGTTTGTCACCGGCTCCGTGCTGCACTCGATTCAGGATCAGCGGCACCAGGAGTTTGGTCTCCCCGCGCGGTCCGGGCGACGTCCGCTGAGCGCGCGAAGCGTGCTGCCGCTGGCTAATGGGACGATCCTGATCGAAGCCGGCAACCACTTGCTTAGTTTTCAACCGAGTACCGGAACCTTTACTAACGTCATCACACCCGAACGAGTGGAGCGATTTAAGGTGCTTGGGACGCTGAAGGATGGCCGTGTCTGCTTGCAGTGCTTCGCCTCCAGGCCCGGGACCGATCCCCGTCTGGAACTCTTTGATGGCGACCGGTTTGAGGCCTTCGCCGATCCGCTGCCGGAGGGCTGTGGCGCGGAGTTCACCGCGCTCTATGCGGTCCGCAATGGCGATCTCTGGCTGAGCGGAGATCGGGCCACGGCCCTCTGGCATGCCGGCAAGTGGAACGTGTTCGCCGCGACGGATCGGAGCGCGCCCGCGGCGGCGGTGGGGTTCGCTGAGGCCGCGGATGGAAAACTATGGTGCGCCACCTCGGACACCGTCTGGCAATTCGACGGGCGCAACTGGTTTTCGGTACGGGCCGGGATCGACCGGGTGACCAGCCTGGCGCGGACGCACGACGGCAGTCTCTGGGTAGCCGCCAACAGCGGGTTGCACCGGTTTATAGCAACCCAAGGCGCCTGGATCGACAACGGGAGAGAAGAGGGCCTATCCAGCACCAGCGTCCGGACGCTCTATGAAGACCAGTCGGGTCGGCTTTGGGCCGGCACGGCCAAGGGGATCAGTGCTTACGATCCCGAGGTAGACCGCGATCCGCCCATGACCCAAATCCGTATCCACGAGATGTCCGAAACCGGCCGAAGAATTCCCGAAGGGGGTACGATCACATTTCGGTTTGACGGGCAGGATAAATGGAAATACACCCCTTATACGCGCTTGCTCTACACCTATCAGTTGGATGATCACGAATGGACTCAGTTTTCCGAGGCCAACTCGGTCTCTTTCCCTGATCAGCCTTCCGGCGCGCACGTCCTGCGCGTCCGCGCCATGGACCGCAACGGCAATGTCGAGACCCGGCCGGCGACGTTTGATTTTGAGGTCATCCTCCCGTGGTACCGCGAGACCCGCCTGGTGATGATCTCGGCGGCGGGGTTGGCGGGGGCGCTTTTCTTCGCCGGCTTGGCCTTTAATCGGCACTTGCGACTACTCCGAAGCTACGCCGAAGTGGAGCAGAAAGTCGCGGAGCGGACCCGTGAGCTGGAATTAGCTAACCGTGAGTTGATGCACAGCCAGAAGATGACGGCCCTGGGCACGTTGGCCGCGGGCATTGCCCATGATTTCAATAATATCCTCTCCATCATCCAGGGCTCCGCCCAGATCATCGAGGATAATCTGGACAACTCGCCGAAGGTTCGAACCCGCGTGCAACGCATCAAAACCATGGTCGATCAGGGCAGCAGCATTGTCAAAGCCATGCTCGGTTTCAGTCGGGATTCCGGACCGCGACCGCAACCTTGCGACATCAACGAGGTGGTGGGCGAGACGATTAAGCTGCTGGGCGACCGGTTCCTTCGGGAAGTTCAGGTGGAGGTGGATCTGGCGCCCGATCTGCCGACGGTAAGCGCTTCCAAAGACCTCGTTCAGCAAATCCTCCTGAATTTTCTGTTCAATGCCGCGGAGGCCATGACCGGCCGCCGCCACATTACCCTGGCCTCTCGGAAACTCGATCGTTTGCCGGATACGCTGGTCCTCGCCCCGGGCAAGGCGTTAGCCTTTGTGGCGGTTTCTGTTCGGGATTCCGGCTGCGGTATCTCGCCGGAAATCCTGGCGCGCATTTTTGAGCCCTTTTTCACCACCAAGGCCATGTCGGCGCGGCGCGGCACGGGTCTCGGCTTGTCGATGGTGTACGAGTTTGCCAAGAAAATCGGAGCCGGATTGGCGGTCGAGTCCGAAGTGGACCGGGGCAGCACTTTCACCCTGATCATTCCCGTGCGGACCGGCGACGGAACCCCAGCCCCATGACTTTATGAATCCCGCGACAATCCTGGTCATTGAGGACGACGACCTCCAGTACGAGATCTACGAAGAGGCGCTGGCCAAGTACAAACTCCTCCGCGTGACCACCGGCAGCGAGGCGGTGGCGCGGATACCACAGGCTCAGCCCAATTTGCTGATCCTGGATCATGTGCTTTCCGAGGGCGAACTGGGACTGGATTTTCTTCCCGAGTTCAAGGAACTGCTTCCTCACGTGCCTATCATTATTGTCTCCGGGGCGCTGGAAGTTCATCAGCAATTGGATGCCCTCCAGGGACCGCGTCGGGCGCATTACTGCCTCACCAAGCCGGTGGACATTCATGTGCTCAAGCAGACCGTCGCCGCCGCGCTTAAGGAGTGCGGAGAGCAGGAGGTCGTGCGCCAGTTTGAGGCTCTCGAGCGTTCGCACCGCACGGACGTCCAGGATTTGCTCAGCCGCTCCACCGACCGGCTCAGCCGCCAAAACCAAATCCGCGAGCTCATCGGCAAATCCATCGAACGGCCCAATATCTCCGCCATGGCCCGCCAGTTCCACGTGGCTCGGCGGACGATCATCCGCGACCTCCAGGAGCTGATTCGCCGGCGCCAACTCAAACCCGAGGTTTATCCGGAATGGGAAAACCCGCCCGAAGAGTGAACCGGGGCCTGCGACGACCGCTCAGCCCGCCGCGGCAGCTTTAATAGCGCCCTTCTGGCGCCGGGCGACCAGTTATCGCCGCGTTTTGCCTCCTCCTCCCGAAAGATAGGCGCCGCAGGATTCGCGCACCACGAGCGTGGGGGTCAGGGCCAGGCTGCGAGCCGGCAGCGTGGGCTCCGCGATGCGATGGAGCATGGCGCGAAACGCAATAATCGCTAGGTCCCGGCACGGTTGGTGGATGGTGGTCAGCGGCACGGAGAGGAGCGTGGCATACTTTACGTCATCAAAGCCCACCACGCGCGCGTCCCTCGGCACACGTGCGCCGATGGTTTCCAACGAACGCATCAGCCGGGCGGCGGTGAAATCGTTGGCGCAGATGAACGCGTCGGCTTGGTTTCCGGCGGTGATGGAGCGCGCGAACTTCAGGTCCGTCGGATCGCCCAGACGCACCCAGTCCGGGGAGGTCTCGATGCGCCGGCGCACCAGCGCCTCGCGGACGCCTGCGATCCGCGCGTCCACCGTTGGGGCGGAGAGCGGGCGAGCCACAAAGCGCAGGCGTTCGCAGCCTAAGCGAAGCAGATGTTCCGCCAGCAGAAACCCGGCGGCGACGTTGTCGATGCCGACCAGGTCAAATTCGCTGCGGTTGGGGAAAGGTCGCAGGTCGCGATCCAGGAGCACAATGGGAATGCCCGCTTGTCGCAGCAACTCGGCAAGGTGCTGATTGGTTTGGTCCTGTTCCGCCACCAGCTCAAACGGGGCGAAAAACACTCCGCTGACTTTGCGTTCAATAAACTGCTGACAGATGTCCTCGGCATGTTCCAGGCTGGGATCTTTGTCCTTGTGGGGATGCATCGAGCTGCCCCAGAGCAGGCTGTAATCGTGGGCGTGCGCCAGGCTGGCCAGCTCCCCGCAAATCAAACCAAAGATTTCCGTGGTCTCCAAACCGGGCACGAGCAGTCCTAACTGCCGGGTCGTCACCGCGGGCGTAGCGGTGGCGCGGAGATAGGTGCCGGAGCCGGCGCGGCGTTCGATGAGACCCTCGTGTTGCAGGTCCAGCAGGGCCCGGGCGATGGTGGGGCGCGACACGTCGAAGCGCTTCACGAGCTGCGGTTCACCGGGAAGACGTCCCTTGGCCCCGTAACGGCCCGCCGCGATATCGGCTCGCAACTGCCGGGAAATTTGTTGATGTTTGGTCTTCGGTGCCATGATCGAAAGTGACAAGTAAGCCTATCAGGTTAGGCTTCAATGTCAATTACCGATTGGAAGCAGCCGCGGGGGCATGTATCCAAGAGATGTTTTACAAGTCTAGAACCTGTCATTACTGAAACAGGCGCCGGAGCATGCGATTCCGCTAGGGCTTTGGCGAGCTAGGGGTTTTAATGATCGCAGCCACACGCCGCAATGCAGCCGTGCCCTGTTTGGGTGATGGGTGTGGCGTGAAGACAGTTAAGCCGAAACATCAATTAACCAAAGAATAGAAGCCGCATGGCAGAGACTGCTATCTCGGCTTGTAACCATAGTAACAATGTCCTATGAATCCTCTCAATACCCTTCCTGCCGTTCTTCGGGGTCCGACCCGAAGAACTGTATGCGCGATCGCCTTGGCCCTCCTGGCTTGGAGTGCCTTCCTGGTTCAGTGCGCCTCGGGCGCCCAACTGCCCGCCGGTACTGTGGCTTATTACACCTTTAGCGCCTCGGGCAAGGACACCAGCGGCAAAGGCAATGACCTGCATGCCACGAGCGGCGCGCCGCAATTCAATTCCAGCGGCGGGCCTTTTGCCGGCGCGCTCCACCTCGACGGGAGTACCACCCTGGGCACCGTATCGGGATCGTTCCCCGTGGGGGTGCCCACCGGCAGCAATGCTTACACTGTGGCCTGCTTCGTCGAGGCCGATCCCACCAGCAGCGGCAACGGTGGCTGGATTGGCTACGGCTCCCCCGCCTACAAACAGTGCAACAATTTCCGGATGGCCGGTTACACTGGAGTCTGGAACTATTGGTGGAATGCCGACAATGGCGGCACGCTGCCGAACGGCGCTGATTTCTCGAGCGGTTGGCATTCGGTAGTCGGCACGTGGGACGGAACCACGCGGAACCTCTATGTTGACGGCATTTTGCTGGCCACCGACGAACCCGGTCCTCCCGCCATCACCAGCGTCAGCTTCGTGGTGGGCAAGACGCTCGGCGATGCCAACCTCACCGGTTCCATCGCGGAGTTGCTCATCGCCAACCGGGCATTGAGCTTTCAGGAGGTTCTGGCCTACAACGCTTACGGCGGCATGGCCCCGGCGCCACTCGCGACCAGCCTCTTGCTTGTGGCATCGACCAATCAGTCGACCGAGGGCGGCTCGATTACCTTTACCGCCACCGTCGAGACCAACGGGGTTGCCGCCAGCGGCCTCACTGGCAGCGTGGCCTTCCAAGATGGTGGAATGCCGTTCGCTACCGTCGATTTGGCCAGCGGTCGGGCCGTCCTAAGCACCCGCGGTCTGGCCGCCGGCTCGCATCAGATCACCGCCGAGTATCTCGGTGACGCCAACACCGCGGCCAGCACCAGTTCCGTGGTGAACGTGACCGTTGCCGCCGCGCAAGTCGGTCTGCCCGCGGGGACGGTAGCCTATTACAAATTCCATGGCTCCGGCGTCGACGCCAGCCCCTATGGCAACGACCTGCAGGCGACCATCGGCGCGCCGCAGTTTCTCTCCAGCGGCGGTCCGTTTGGCGGGGCGCTTTACCTCGATGGCGGCAGCACTTTGGGCACCCTCTCCGGATCGTTCCCGGCGGGCGTTCCCATCGGCGGGAACCCCTACACTGTGGCCTGCTTCGTCAAGGCCGACCCCGCCAGCAGCCCCAGCGGTGGCTGGATTGGTTACGGCTCCACAGGCACCCGATCCTGTAACAACTTCCGGATGAATGGTTATGCCGGAATCCAAAATTACTGGTGGAACGCGGACATAAACGCGGCGCTGCCGGGTGACGGCGATTTCACCAATGGCTGGCATTCGGTGGTCGGCACTTGGGATGGTACGACCCGGAACATTTACATTGACGGACTCCTACAGGCCAGCGACACGCCCGGTGCGCCCGCGTTCACCAGCGCCAACTTCGTGATTGGCAAGACGCTCGGCGATGCCAACCTCACGGGCTGGCTGGCCGAGCTGTTCATCGCCAACCGGTCCCTTGCCCCAGCCGAAGTCCGGACCTACAACCGATATGGCGTGGCCGGGATCAGCACGAATGCAATGGCCACCGGAACCCGGCTCGTCTCTTCCGCCAGCCTTTCGACCGAAGGCAGCAACGTTACCTTCACCGTCACAGTGCTGACGAACGGGGCGGCGGCGATCGACGCCGTCGGTTGGGCCGTCTTCAAGGACGGTGTGGCGTCCTTGGGCGCCGTTGTTGTTTCCAGCGGCCAAGCGGTCCTGAACACCCGGGGATTGGCCGCGGGCGCGCACAGCATCACCGCCGTGTACAATGGCGACGCCAAATACAATGCAAGCACGAGTTCCGTGGTAAATCTCATCATTACGGCCGCCCAGACGGGCTTGCCCGCGGGCACCGTGGCCTACTACAAGTTTCACGGCTCGGCGGCCGACTCCAGCATTTATGGCAACGACCTGCAGGCGGCGACGGGCACACCGCAGTTTCTTGCCAGTGGCGGTCCGTTCGGCGGAGTACTTTATCTCGATGGCGCCTCCACCTTGGGCACCGTCTCCGGCTCGTTCCCCGTGGGCGTGCCCACCGGCAGCAATGCCTACACGGTGGCCTGTTTTGTCCAGGCCGACCCCAGCAGCAGCCTCACCGGCGGCTGGATCGGTTACGGGTCCACCGCCAACGGCGAGTGCAATAACTTCCGGATGAACGGTTACACGGGAGTTTGGAATTATTGGTGGAATGCCGATACGGGGGCCACCGTGCCCAACGGCGGCGATTTCACGACGGCCTGGCATTCCGTGGTCGGCACGTGGGATGGCTACACCCGGCACATCTATATTGATGGCGTTTTGGAGGAGAGCGACACGCCCGCCCCACCTGCCATTACCAGCGCCAACTTCGTGGTGGGGAAAACGCTCGGCGATGCCAACTTCACCGGATCGCTGGCGGAGTTGCTGATTGCCAACCGGCCGTTGAGTTTCCAGGAAGTCCAAGCCTACAGCACTTACGGCGGCATCAGCCCGGCGCCACGAGCGACCAGCACTTTGATCGCGGCCTCGACCAATCTTTCGAGCGAAGGCGCCGCGATTACAATCACCGCGACGATCCAAACCAACGGGGTGACGGCCACCGGCCTGTCCGGTAGCGTGCTCTTCCAGGATGGCGCCACATCGGTGGGTATGGTCGCCGTTACCAACGGCCAGGCGGTGCTATTCACTCGGGGATTGGCGGCGGGTTCGCATCAAATCACCGCTGAGTACCTTGGCGACGCCAACGACGCCGCCAGTGGGAGTTCCGTGGTGAATATCACGGTTGCAGCCGCGCGGTTGGGTCTGCCGCCGGGGACTGTGGCCTACTACCCCTTCAATGGTTCGATCGCGGATTCGAGTCCCTATGGTAACGACCTGCAGGCGACCGCAGGGTCACCCCAGTTCCTCACCACTGGCGGTCCCTTCGGCGGCGCGCTCTACCTCGACGGCAGCACCCTTCTGGGCACCGTATCCGGGTCCTTCCCGGTCGGCGTGCCCACAGGCGCCGAGCCTTACACGGTGGCTTGCTTCGTCAAGGCCGACCCTGGCAGCGGCGGCAATGGTGGCTGGCTTGGCTACGGCGTGAATGGCAGCAAGGGTCTGGCCAACAACTTCCGGATGGCCGACTTCACCGGCGTACAGAACTACTGGTGGAACGAGGATCTAAATGCCCTGTTCCCGGGCGACGGCAATTTCACCACCGCCTGGCATTCGGTCGTGGGCACGTGGGACGGCGCCACCCGGAAAATCTACCTCGATGGCAACTTGCAGTCCTACGATACGCCATCGCCCCCGCCCGACTTTGGCACCGCGAGTTTTGTGGTGGGGAAGACCCTCAACGATGCCAACCTTACGGGCTGGCTGGCGGAATTGCTGATCGCCAACCGGGCTTTCAGCCCTGCGGAAGTGCAGAGTTATAACGAATACGGCGGTATTAGCCCGAACCTCAGTTATGTTACGCACCCGGGCCAAGTGACAATTAGCTGGCCGGGTGGCTATCTGGGCTGGATTCTGCAAGGGCAGACCAATGCGCTCAACCGGGGCTTGAGTACCAACTGGGTGGATATGCCGGCTACGGCGCGCGTCACCTCCACGAATGTGTTGATTAGCCCGCAGGATGCGGCGGTGTTCTATCGCCTGCGCCATCCGTAAGCGCCGCGTCGGCGTTCGACAGGGCGGGAGCGCCCGGGGTTCGGCGCTCCCGCCATTCAATCCTGGCGAAGGCGGCTGAAAAATGAAATGTTGGAAGAGTCAAGCGAATGGAAGTAAGTATGCATAAACCAGTTTTGCGCCGGGCTAATCGCTCCGCGCAGGGGGAGCAAGCTTTTACGCTGATTGAACTGCTGGTGGTCATTGCCATCATCGCCATCCTGGCGGCGTTGTTGCTGCCCGCGCTCACTAAAGCGAAGGAAAAGGCCGATCGTATTTCCTGCCTCAACAACCTTCGGCAAATTGGTTTGTTCATGCAGTTTTACACCGATGAGAGCAATGACGTCTTTCCCGCGCACCGGGACCAATTCCCCTTGGCGCCCGGGGGGAATCCGGAAACCAACTGGTGGGGGATGACCATCGTTGCCTATGGCAATGGCAACTCGAACCTGTTTCACTGCCCCTCCATCAAGGGCGTTCAGCATGATGCCGACGGCTCGACCTGGAGTTGGCAGTTCACGCGCGACAGAGCCTGCTACGGGATCAATTCCTATTTCCTGGGACTCTGGCCTTACACTTCCGCCGACACGGTCTGCGGGGGAGTCGACTTCAGCACCCGGCCATGGTTCAAACGTAGCGGTACCGTTCGCCCGGCGGAGTGCCTCGTCATCGGCGACAGCGATCCCAAGCCACCCTCCCAGGGCGGTGGCGACAGCTACTCGATGTGGTGGCCCAAGGCGTGCCAGGATCCGAAAATGAGCACGAGCCAGCAATTTGAAGGGGTCTGTGTCTTCCGGCACAAACCCCAGGGCAATATCGTCTTCGTCGACGGCCATTCCGAGCCGCGCCGGGATCAGCGGATCAACCCCCCCGTCGACCCACAGGACGGGAGCGCTCTGGGCCTGAATAACTCGCGGTACTGGGACCCCATGCAGCGCGGTGGCGCCCGGTAAGTATGACTCTCACGAAGCAGGGACTCAGATCCAGGCGCGGGTCCCGGTCGCACGGGACCTGCGCCCCCGAGGGTCGCTTTTTTGCCAGGCATATTGAGATTCAGGAACTCCAGCGCCTCTTCTTGGCCGCGGCTCTCCTGGGTTTCTTGATGGTGGCCTCGACGTTGGCTGCCCAATTGCCGCCCGGGACTGCGGCCTATTACCCGTTCAATGGTTCGGCCGCCGATTTCAGCGGCAATAGCAACCATCTGCAGGCGCTGACCGGTGCGCCGCGGTTCCTCGGCAGTGGCGGTCCCTTCGCCGGCGCCCTTTATCTCGATGGCAGTACCACGCTGGGCACCGTTTCCGGGCTCTTCCCCGCGGGCGTGCCGACGGGCGGCAACCCCTACACGGTGGCCTGCTTCGTCAAGGCCGACCCCGGCAGCAGCCCCAACGGGGGCTGGATAGGGTACGGTATGAATGGCGGCCAGCGGTGGGCCAACAATTTCCGGTTCAATGGCTTTGGGGGAGTGTGGAACTACTGGTGGAATCTCGACCTGGGGGCCGTGGCGCCGAACGGCGGCAATTTCACGACGGGCTGGCATTCCGTTGTTGGCACGTGGGACGGCGCCACCCGGAAGATCTATATTGATCGCCTCTTGCAGGCCAGCGATACCCCCGGCGCGCCCGCCTTCGGCAATACCAGCTTTGTGGTGGGAAAAACGCTCAATGACGCCAACCTCAAGGGCTGGGTGGCGGAGTTGCTGATCGCCAAGCGAGCGTTTAGCGAGGCCGAAGTTGAGGCCTACAACACCTACGGCGGCCAGGGGATAGGCCCGACCCTCACGACCCTGACTTCGTCCCTGAATCCTTCGACCATGGGAGACAGTGTCACCTTCACCGCCCGTGTGCTGGAGACTAACGGCGTTGCCGCTAGCTTTGCCGGTGGTTCGATAGTGGTCAACGACGGCGCAACTCCGATAGGCGCTAACGCCGTGTCCGCCGGGATGGCGAGTCTCGCCACTACCGGGCTGGCAGTGGGCGCGCACCTCATTTCTGCCACTTACGGTGGCGACACCCACTACCTTCCCAGCGTATCGACTAATCTGTTGCAAATCGTGATGGCGGCGCCGACGAACGTGGTCATTACCGGCCAACCCCAGAGCCTGGTCTTGCCCCTTGGGGCAGCCGGGGCTTTCTCCGTGACCGTTCGAGGCGCTCCGCCGTTCTCCTATCAATGGTATCATGCCGCTTCGCCAATCCCGGACGGTAATAGTGCCACGTTGCGTGTTACCAATTCTGGTGCCGCCGACACCGGCGCTTACTGGGTCGTTGTGAGCAACAGCTTCTCCAGCGCCAGCAGTTCCGTCGTGACGCTGACGCTGCTACAGGACCTCCTGGCCTATGAAGGGTTCAATTACGTGGCCGGTTCGAGCCTGTTGTCGGGCCAGACCGGCGGCTTGGGCTGGGACGGGGCTTGGACCAATGCAACTGGCGTCGGCGGGGAGGTCATTTCCGGAAATTTGGACGCGGGCGCGCGCGCGCCCAGTGGCTATGACTCTCGGTCGGCAGGCAATTCCGCCCGGGTCGCGGCTACCAGCCGCTGTGGCCGTCGGCTGGATTGCTCGCCGGGTGGCGGCTTCGGTTTGCTGGGGTACTTGGACGCGAACGGCCGCATCGGGGCCGACGGGAAGACGCTCTATATTAGTTTTCTTCAGCAACCCACTGCGGCGGCCGAGGGCTATGAATTTGAGTTTCACCGCGGCGTTCTGGGGGAAGCCGGTCGGATCGCGGGCCTCGGAAACGCATGCAACTCCACCACCGTCAATTTGCGGGCCCCGGATTCCACGCAAACTCCTCTGGCCTGGGGTGACACGAATGTGAACCTGTATGTGCTGAGGATTGATTTCAAGGCCGGCAACGATGATGTGTATGTCTATCGCAACCCGAGCGGTTATGCGGAGACGGACAACGAACCGGTGCTGACGATGTTGACGGTGGCTGACATGTCGTTTGACGGCATTGCCTTTGCCGCCTCCAACGGGGTCAGCGTCGCCTATGACGAGCTCCGGCTGGGCGCAAATTGGGGCGCCGTCCTGGGCGGGCCGCCTCTTTTCCTCATCCAGCCCGCCAACCTGGACCTCTGCTGTGGCCAAACCGCGGCGTTCGCCGCGTTGGCTCAAAGCGCGCAGCCTGTTGCTTACCAATGGTATCACGATAGCATTGCCCTGGCGTGGCGGACCAACTCCGCTCTAACCCTTTCGAATCTGGGACTCTCCGATGCTGGCAAATATTGGCTCGTGGCGTCCAATTCTCTCGGGATGTCAACCAGCAGGGTGGCTTCGTTGACCGTCCAAGCCATCCGCTTGGCTCTGCCAGCCGGGAGCTTCACAGTGGGGTCCGGCGGCAGCCTGGTCCTCAATGCCTCGGTGGACGCTACGCCGCCCATCGCTTTGCAATGGTTCAAAGACGGAACGGCGCTGATCGGTCAGACCGATTCGACCTTCACCAGGCCCAATGCCACTGTCTTTGACGCGGGCCAATATGTGTTGGTGGCGAGCAACCTGTATGGCTCGGTGACCAGCGCCGTGGCGACGGTTTGCGCGGATCTGGGCGGACTCCTGGCTTATGAAGGTTTTGATTATCCTAATGGCGACCTCGTGGGGCAAAATGGCGGCATCGGCTGGGACGGTCCCTGGGAGAACATCGGTGGCAGCGATGCCGGCGTCGTCCCGGGCAGTTTGTTTGCCGGGACCAACGCTCCGGCGACCTACAGCGCTCACGCCTTGGGGGATTCCACCATCCAGCCCAATAACAGCCGGAGCGGGCGTTTCCTGGATTGCTCGGCCGGCGGCCCCTTTGCCGCGCGGGGCTTGATTGATGCCCATGGCAACATTGGGGCGGAAGGCCAGACGCTCTACATCAGTTTCCTGCAACAACCCAACGCCACTACTTCCTTCTACGAGTTTGAGTTTCACCGGGGTGATTTGGGCGACTCCGGCCGCATCGGCGGCATCGGAAACGATCTGGGGAGCGCTACGAGCGTGAACCTGCGGGCGGGCGGCGCGCAAACGCCCATCGGCCCCGGAAGCACGAATGTGAACTTTTTCATAGCGCGCATTGACTTCAAAGGCGGGCGCGACGACGTGCGCGTATTCTTGAACCCTGTTTCCGCGCGCGAGCCGGCCACACCCACGCTAACGGCGCTCGGGGCGGGCGACATGTCTTTTGACGGTATTTCGTTTGGGGCCTATTTGAATGACCGCGCTGTCCGGCACGATGAGGTCCGGTTGGGCCTGACCTGGGGTGATGTTATCGGTGATTCGATCGCCGTCTTGCGGATCGTCGCCCACACGAATAACCAGTCTGCCTTGCTTTTGGCCGCTTCCCCGAATGTCACGTCGCAACTGCAAGCCGCGCCCACGGCCACAGGGCCTTGGACGAATCTTGCCCGCATCGTGCCTCCCATCACCGGCGCGGGGCAGTTTATTGAAACCAATGCGCCGGACCCGCAAAGATTTTACCGGACTATGGTCAAGCCGGCAGTTTCCGGCGCCGACCTTGTCATTGCCGACTTCGAGGACACCTCCTACGGACACTGGGTCGCCACCGGCGCGGCTTTTGGTTCCGCTCCAGTCTTAGGGACGTTGCCCAACCAGCAGACCGTTTCCGGTTACCAGGGCTTGGGTCTGGCTAATTCCTACCACGGTGGCGACGCCGCTACCGGCGCTTTGACCTCCCCGCCCTTTACGGTTACGGCCCATTATCTGAACTTTCTCATCGGCGGAGGCAATCATCCCGGCCAAACCTGCCTCAACCTCCTGGTAAACGGTGTTCCCGTGCTATCCGCGACCGGAGCTAACAGTGACACGCTGGCCCGGGCACAGTGGGATGTCAGCGCCTATTTCGGCCAAACCGCTGTGCTCCAGGTCGTTGATACCGCGACCGGCTTGTGGGGGCATATCCTGGTGGATCAAATAGTTCTCTCCGACCGACCTTTCCTTGCCATGACTAACAACGCGAGCCGGACGTTCCTGGTCGCCAATTCGTACCTCAACCTCCCGGTTAAGACTGGCTCGACCATGCGCCAGGTTAATTTGTCCGTCGGCGGCCAAACCGCGCGCCAATTCGACATCGAGTTGGCGGATGATCCCGATTTCTGGGTTTTTCTCGACCTCACGCCTTATCTGGGCCAGTTCGCGGTGGTCAGCGTGAATCAACTCCCGGCCAATTCCGGCGCCTTGCTCGCCATCAACCAGGCGGATGCTATAACCGGCGCCACGAACCTCTACCGGGAGTCGCTGCGTCCGCAATTCCACTTTTCCTCCCGCCGCGGGTGGAACAACGACGCCAACGGGATGGTGTGGGACCAAGGCGAGTACCACCTTTATTATCAGCACAACCCGTATGGATGGAACTGGGGGGACATGCACTGGGGCCACGCCGTGAGCTCCGATCTGGTTCAGTGGACCGAGTTGCCCATTGGCATCTACCCGCATCAATACGGTGATTGGGTGTTCTCCGGCAGCGCCGTCCTGGATGTCAATAACACGTCCGGGTTCCAGAGCGGTCCGGAGCCGCCGATCGTCGCCGCCTATACCAGCACCGGGCGTGGCGAATGCATCGCCTTTAGCAACGACCGCGGACGCACTTTTACCGACTACTCGGGCGATCCTGTCGTCGTCAATAACGGCCGTGACCCGCATTTGTTGTGGTATGCCCCTTCCAATTATTGGGTGATGGCCGTATATGACAACAATGGCGCGGACGGCATCGCCTTTCACTCCTCGCCGAACCTCCGCCAATGGACCTACCGCGGCCGCATCAATGGTTTCTTCGAATGCCCCGATCTCTTTCCCCTGCCCGTCGACGGCCAGACCAACGATGTAAAATGGGTGATTTCCGATGGCAGCAGCGGCTACATGCTGGGGCAATTCAACGGCGCGGCTTTCACCGCGGAAACCGCCAAGCTGCCCGGTAACAGCGGGTCGGGCTTCTATGCCGCTCAAACATTCACTAGGATGCCGCCGGGCGACTCTCGCCGCGTCCGCATCGGTTGGGCGCAGATTTCCATGCCCGGCATGCCCTTCAACCAGATGATGTATTTCCCCACCGAATTGACCCTTCGCACCCTGCCGGCCGGTGTTCGGCTTTGTTTCCAGCCCGTCGCCGAGATTACCAATCTCTACGCCAACCAATACGCCTGGACCAATCTGGTCTTGAGCCCCGGGAATAACCCGCTCTCGGGCATCCGCGGCACCCTCTTCGATTTGAAAACACAATTCACTCCGGGCAGCGCGCGCAATGTGTCCTTTACTTTCCAGGGCGTGACGGTCGTTTATGACTGCGTCGCCCAGACCATTGCCTGCAACGGATTGGCCAATTCGCTGGCGCCTGGGAATGGGGTAGTCCACTTGGAAATCCTGGTGGATCGCGATTCCATCGAGATCTTCGGTGACAACGGCCAACTGTATATGCCCATGCCGGTCAGCAATCCCGCCTCCTCTTTGCTGATCTCGCTTACCTGCGCGGGAGGCGCGGCCACATTCGACTCCCTGATCATTTCCAAACTCAAATCCGCTTGGCCGCAACCCTAGCGATGCCCTGGTCGTCACGGAACAAGAACAAGAATGATGAGAGCCAAAGTAGTAGCAGTTGCATGCGCCAAGAACCGCCGGTTGGCCGTCACCGGGACGGCTTTGATCGGAGAATTCCCGGCGATCTCACTCCCATCCCGCGCGGCTTGGGGGCGATGGTGGCTGAGGATTTATGCTTTAAGCGCCGGATCGCTTGCTATCATTAGGGCTTTTCGGTTAACTGCCGCGGCAAAAAGTGTTCCTTGCCGCTCCGGCGCGTAGTCTAGCGCCAGAAAGAGTGATTTAATGACGAATTCAATTGAGCTTAAGCGATCCGAACGGGAGGGGCCCGGCGCTGGAGGCGGGGCGCGGAGTTCCAGTCCGCCGTCACTCCTTTGCTTTGGAGAGGTGCTTTGGGATATTATCGAAGACCAGACCCATCTTGGCGGCGCCAGCCTCAACCTGGCGGCCCATGCCGTCGGCTGCGGTTCGCGCGCCCACTTGTTCTCCCGGGTGGGGACCGATGACCTTGGGCGCCGAGCGCTGACAGCCGCGCGCGGACTCGGGGTTGACACCCGTTTTGTTGGGGTGGATCCGCGGCAGGCCACAGGCACCGTCTCGGTGGAGCTTTCCCCCGAGGGCCAGCCCACCTTCACGATCCACACGCCAGCGGCCTGGGACTTCATCGAGGCGGATGAAACCGCCCTCCACTATTTTGGACAACACCCGGTGGATGCGATCTGCTTCGGCACGCTGGCGCAACGCCATCCGGTTTCTCGCGCCAGTTTGAAGCGTTTGCTGGACGGATTGCCGACGACGCCCTCCTTTTTCGATGTGAACCTGCGGCAGGCCTTTTATTCCGCCGAGTTGCTGGAGGAGGGGCTGAAACGAACCACGGTGCTAAAACTGAATGACCACGAGGTGTCCGTGCTGGCGGCATTGATACTGGGTCAGCCCATGAGCGACCGGGATTTTGCCCAGGCCATGCTCGCGCGCTATCCGATCCGGATTGTGTTGGTAACGCGCGGGGCGCGCGGGTGCCTGGTGGCGGATCACACGGGGGCGGCCGAAGTGGCCGGCCAGCCGGTGGTAGTCATGGACACAGTCGGCGCGGGAGATGCCTTTAGCGGCGCCTTCCTGACGTTTTGGCTGCAGGGGGTTTCGCCGGTCGAAGCGGCGAGCATGGCCAACGATTTGGGCGCCTTCGTGGCCTCTTGCCGGGGCGCGGTCCCGGCCTACACCGACGCCATCCGAAGCCGCCTCGGGTTGGTCGCAGGCCAAACGGCGCGGAGCCCGAGTTAAGGGCTTCCCGGCGCAACTCGCAATCCCTTATTGCCCGGCGGCAGATGGAAAGAAAAACCCAAGCGCGAGCAGAATCCAGCGTATAGGTTAGAACATGTTATGAACAGAACCCGATCCAATAAGCCCGCGGCGACCCAATCCTCCCCCCTTGCCCGCCTTGCAGTGGCGGGGGGGTTACCCTGATCGAACTGTTCGACGAGAAAGCGGAGTTGACGCCATCAAAATCTGTAGGCCATCATCACCTCTAACATCCTAATCCGAAATGCGCATAACCACCGACCCCCCGATGAAGGACTCCACCGCTGAACCGCCACCGCCCCGCCCTCGTCAGGATATGAAAGGGCGCATCTTTTTCTGGTCCATCACCTCCGCGCTCGCCGGATTCCTCTTCGGCTTCGACACCGTCGTCATCTCGGGAGCGGAGCAGACGGTGCAGAAGCTTTGGGGTTTGAGCGCCGGCATGCATGGACTGGCGATGGGGTCCGCTCTTTACGGCACGGTGATTGGTTCGCTGTTGGGCGGCTGGCCCACCGACAAGTTTGGCCGCAAGCGCACCTTGCTGTCCATCGGCATCCTCTACCTCGCCTCGGCCTTTGGGTGCGGTTTTGCCAATGGCGTGGGCCTGTTCATCGCGGCGCGTTTGATTGGCGGCATCGGGATCGGGATCTCGACGGTGGCCGCGCCGCTTTACATTTCGGAAATCGCCCCGCCCGCCTATCGCGGGCGGTTGGCGGGCATGTTCCAGTTCAACATCGTCTTCGGCATCGTCATCGCCTTCCTCTCCAATGCGGTCATTGCCCGATTGGGGGGCGAAAACGCCTGGCGCTGGATGCTCGGCATTGCGGCGGTTCCGTCCCTTATCTACACCGTGATGTGCTTCGGCCTGCCGGAAAGCCCGCGGTGGCTGATTGGCCGCAAGGGCGACCGTGAGGCTGGAATCCGGGTGTTGAGATTGATCGAACCCGATTATCCTCAAGCGCGGCTGGAAGCGCACGCGGACGAGATGCTGGCGGCGGCCCGTTCCGAGAAGAGGGCGGCCTCCCGTTTCTGGGCCTGGCGTTTGCGCGTCCCGATCGGCCTGGCGATCTTAGTCGCCTTTTTTAATCAACTTTCCGGCATCAATGCCGTGCTTTACTTCGCGCCACGAATTTTCGAGATGACTGGACTGGGGAAAGAGGCGGCCCTGCTGCAATCCGTCGGCATTGGCGTGACCAACCTGGTTTTTACCTTTGCGGGCCTCTGGCTCATTGACCGGCTCGGGCGGCGCACCTTGCTCTACATCGGTTCGTTCGGCTACATCCTCTCGCTGGGACTGACGTCCTGGGCGTTCTTCACGCAGCATTTCAGTATCGTGCCGGGCTGTATTTTCGCTTTCATCGCGGCGCACGCGGTGGGGCAGGGCGCGGTGATCTGGGTGCTGATCTCGGAGATCTTCCCCAACCGCCATCGCGCCAAGGGGCAGGCGTTGGGCAGTTCCACGCACTGGATTTTCGCGGCGCTGCTGACAACCTTTTTCCCGGGTATGGTCACCGCCTTCGCGCCCGGTTATGTGTTCGCCTTTTTTGCCTTCATGATGGTGCTCCAGTTGATTTGGGTGAAGACGATGGTGCCAGAAACCAAGGGCATTTCCCTTGAAGACATGCAGCATCGGCTGGGCATCGAACCAGAGCCGGAGACGACGCCCTTGGCCCGCGCCGGAAACGGCTGAGGGAGACCAAGGAACCGATTGAACGAACATTGAATCTACCATTAAGCACACAATGAAGAATCTCATCATCCTCAGCGCAACGGCTCTTGCCGCCCTGCGCTGCCTGGCGCAACAGCCTGACATCCTCCTCGCCGACTTCGAAGGCTCCGACTACGGGGCCTGGAAGACGACTGGCGCGGCCTTTGGTCCCGGGCCCGCGCACGGTACGTTGCCCGGCCAGATGCAGGTGGACGGGTTCAAAGGCAAGGGCTTGGTCAATTCGTTTTACGGCGGTGATGCCTCGACCGGCACCCTCACCTCCCCGCCCTTCAAGATTGAGCGCAAGTTCATCAGCTTTCTCATCGGCGGCGGCAAGGACGCCGAGAAGACCTGCATGAACCTGGTGGTCGACGGCAAGATCGTTCGCATTGCCACCGGCCCGAATGACAAACCCGGCGGCAGTGAAACCCTCGCGCCGGACTCCTGGGACGTGAGCGAGTTGGCCGGTCAGACCGCCATCATCCAAATCGTGGACCAGGCCACCGGCGGTTGGGGGCACATCAATGTGGACCAAATCGTCCAGACCGACCGCAAGCCGCCCCTGCTGCTGGCCGGCGCGACGCGCGAAATCACGCTCGAGCGGCGCTTCTTGAATCTCCCCGTTAAGACCGGCGGGCCCAAACGCCAGATGAGCGTGGCGATCGAAGGCCAGCCGCCGCGTAGTTTCGAAATCGAGTTGGCCGACGCCCAGCCGGATTGGTGGGCTTTCATGGACATCGCCCCGTTCAGCGGGAAGAAGGCCGTCCTCAAAGTGGACAAGTTGTCCGAGGATTCCACCGGACTCAACGCCATTGACCAGTCCGACGAAATCAAGAACTCGGACACGCTCTACCGTGAAAAGTTGCGTCCGCAGTTTCATTTCTCTCCGCGGCGGGGCTGGAATAACGACCCGAATGGGCTGGTATTCTACCAAGGCGAGTACCACCTGTTCTTTCAACACAATCCTTATGGCTGGAACTGGGGCAACATGCACTGGGGCCACGCTGTCAGCCCCGATTTGGTCCATTGGAAGGAACTGCCGGTGGCGTTGTATCCCGACGAGCACGGCACCATGTTTTCCGGATCGGCCGTGGTCGATTGGAACAACACGGCCGGCTTTCAGACCGGAGCGGAAAAGGCGCTCGTCTGCATCTTCTGCGCCGCGGGTACGCCCTTCACGCAGGGCCTCGCTTACAGCAACGACCGCGGTCGGACCTGGACCAAGTATGCCCACAACCCCGTCCTGCCACACATTGCCGCGGAAAACCGGGATCCCAAGGTCATTTGGTACGCCCCAGAGCGGAAATGGGTGATGGCGCTCTACCTCGACAAGAGCGATTACGCGCTCTTCTCCTCCAAGGACCTAAAGCAGTGGCAGCAGATGAGCAGCGTGGCGGTCCCGGGCACCAGTGAATGCCCCGAGTTCTTCGAAATTGCTTTGGATGGCCGCAAGGATGACACGCGCTGGGTCTTTTTTGGCGGCAACGGCGGCTACCTCGTGGGCAAGTTCGACGGCGCGCGCTTCACCCCGGAGTCCGGTCCGCACGCGCTCCAGTCTGGCAATTGCTGGTACGCCTCGCAAACCTACACCGACATCCCGGCTGAGGACGGGCGTCGCATCCTCATCCCTTGGGGCACCATGGCCACCCCCGGGATGCCCTTCAATCAGATGATGGGCCTGCCGGTCGAACTCACGTTGCGCGCCACGGACGAAGGCCCGCGCCTCTTTGCCAATCCGGTGAAGGAATACGCCTCGCTGCGAGCAAAATCACACACGATCCCGCCGCAGACGCTAGCTCCTGGCGAGAATCCGCTCGCCTCCGTGAAAGCCAACCTCCTGGAGTTGAGCGCGGAGCTGGATTGTGGCGACGCGGCTGAAGTGGGCTTCAACCTCCGCGGCATTAATGTCAAATATGATGTCAAGAAGCAGGAACTCTCTTGCGGGGACAAAAAGGCGGCCCTCAGGCAGGCGCGGGGCAAGATCCGCCTGCGCCTCATGGTGGACCGCACTTCGGTGGACATCTTCGGCAACGATGGCCGTCTCTATATGCCGATGGGCATTATTGTCCCGGAGGACAACCTCTCCCTGGAGGTTTATGCCAAAGGCGGAAGCGGGAAGATCGACTCCCTCCAAGTTCACGAACTGAAGTCGGCCTGGAATTAAGCGCGGAGCCGTCGCCTCCGGATTTAAGGTCCCCCATAAGGCCCGGTCTGGATCGGCGGGATGATCAGGGAATCGCCCGCCCTCAGTTTGTTCAAGTTGAGCCTGGGATTCGCCTGGCGCAAGGCGCTCACGGGCACGCCGTAGATCATGGAGATGACTGCCGGCGTATCTCCCGGTAGCAGAGTGTAGGTCCGCACCGGAACGGCGGGGGACGGGACCGGCGCGTCCGGTGGCAGTTCGCCGCCACTGGCGACCGTGTTGGCTTTGAGCTGGTTCAATTCGAGTTCCCGCAGTTCGATGGTCCGCTGCTGCTCGGAGAGCGTGGCGTCCGAGGTGATGGTGTTCTTTTCGGCTTGGGCGGCCAAGTTGATTCCGTAAATGGCGCCCGCGGCCTCGGGCGTTCCGGCCTCGATGGCTTGCGCCATCGCCTGCCGATAAAGTGGATCTTGAAGCAGCCGGTATTCTTGATAGCGTTTGGCCCCCAGGGCGTCCTTGATCGCATCTTCCCGACTTTGCTCCAGGATATTCCGCTGGCGAACGGTGTTTGGATCGTTACCCGCGAGCAATTCAATCTGCTGGTCGATGCCGTCCGTCGACCGAAACACGGCTCGAAACTCATCCGGCGTAACATTGAAGTAACGCAGACTGCCGAATTCGGAACGGAGTTGGCTCGAGTACTGGGAATACCGCAACAAGAACTCCTCGAGTTGGGCGGGGCTGAGCGCGCCGGCAAGCTCCTCGCGCGTCTGTTGTCGGAGGCGGGCTACTTCCGCCGGATCGGGCGGCTTGTGGCTGGCCAAATAGTCCTTCATACGGTCTTCGGACCGCCGGGAGATCTCCTGGAGGGCTTCTTTGACCTCGGTCGGCAGTGCGCCGAGTTGGGGGCCGTCCAAGACGAGGCCTTCGCGGCTGGGGCGAGGCAGGCTCAGCATGTCACCGGTTTCCCAGTTGGTCCCCAGCAGGCTGGCGAGCAAGGAAATCCGTTCTTCATCAAGCTCCCGGATCTTCCGGGCGGCGGTCCGCGCGACGTTGACGTCGGGGGAACTGCGCCACCACTGTTGGAAAGGGGTGAGGATCTCGATCGCCCGGCGGCGGGCATAGAGCGCGTTGACATCGGCCACAATGATGTCGCGCACCGTCTGTTCCGGGCAGCCGATGTCCCGCAGGTTGGCTATGTAGGTTGGGTAATCCTCGGACTCGATTTCCTGCCAGGTAAAAAACTCGCGACGGACTACCACATTGGTGCTGGTCACAACGCCGGCGACGGCGTTGGAGGCGACCGACTGGGGCGGATGCCTCCCACCCTGGCGGTGCGCAAAGCCCCACCACCCCGCCGCCAAGAGGACATTGACGCCGAAGGAAACCAGAGCGAGTCCACGCCAACGCATATCCATTAATTATCCGCAAAGGACGGCCACAGCAAATTGAAAAACGCCGGCGGGAAAAAGTTCCGGTGAAATTTCGAGGTTGACCTGGAGCGGCTAAACCGGCTTCTGTATTGGGTCCGCAGAATCCGGCGGCCGGCCCGTGAAGCCGGCGCGCCTGGGATACCATACGAAAAATGAAACAAAAAGCTTACGCCCGCGCGGGCGTGGACATAGACCTAGGCAACAAAGTTAAATCCGAATTGCCCGCCCTCCTGGCCTCGACCCACCGAACCGGCGTGCTGGGAAAGGTGGGTGGATTTGGCGGCCTGTTCGCTTTGGACCTGCGCAAATACCGCCAACCGGTGCTGGTCTCCAGCGTGGATGGCGTCGGCACCAAGCTCAAGTTGGCGTTCGCGCTCAATCGACACGACACCATTGGTCAGGATTTGGTTAATCACTGCGTCAACGACATCGCGGTTTTGGGAGCGGAGCCGCTCTTCTTTCTGGATTACCTGGGCACGGGGAAACTTCAGCCGCGCGTATTTAAAGCCATTATCCAGGGTTTTGCCAAAGCCTGCGCCGAGAACCATTGCGCCCTCATCGGAGGGGAAACCGCGCAGATGCCGGGCTTTTACCAGCCGGGCGAATACGATGTCAGCGGCACGATCGTTGGCGTGGTTGAGAAGACTCGCATTCTCGATGGAAAGGCCATCCGTCCGGGCGACGTCGTCCTTGGCTTGGCCTCTAATGGTTTGCATACCAACGGTTACTCGCTGGCGCGGAAGGTCTTTTTCGAGCAACTCAAGCTCACGCCTACGACCTATTTGCCCGAGTTGCGCAATCGCCTCGGGGCCGAACTGCTCAAGGTGCATGTCAGTTACGGACCCCTGGTTCGGGCTTTGTTGAGCAAGTTTAATCCGCCGGCGGGAAAGGCGCGGCGCGCCGCCGCCGCTCTCAAGGGCATCGCCCACATTACCGGCGGCGGGTTCATCGATAACCTCCCTCGCGTCCTGCCAAAGAACTGCGATGTCATCATTCGGAAGGGCGCCTGGCCCCTGCTGCCGATCTTCGAACTGATTCGCGCCCGAGGCGGCGTGCCGGAGGCTGAACTTTACCAGGTGTTCAACATGGGCATCGGTATGACGTTGATCGTCGCGGCCGACCGCTCGACGGCGATGCTGAAAGCCATCCAGGCCCGGGGCCACAAGGCTTGGGTAATCGGGGAAGTCGCGCGGGGCACTGGCCTCGCCCGGGTGGAATAACGGGGGACGCCTCGTTTGTTCTTTTTCGATGCTTTTTTGTCAGTTGACAAAATCGGCTTGTGCCCTACTCTTTGCACCCTGACCAGAGAGGAACCACGGCCATGAAGGTCGCGTGTGTCCAAAGGTCTTCCGGAGAGGAAGTGAACGAATTTTGACCGAGATAAAGCTTAAGAAAGGCGAGTCTGTAGAAAAGGCCCTGCGGCGACTGAAGAAAAAGATCGACCGCGAAGGGACGTTGAAGGTTGTGCGCAGCCATCGGCATTTTGAAAAGCCGAGCGAGCGCCGACGGCGCAAAGAAAAGGCAGCGCGGTTCTCCGCGATGCTCACCGCCCGTTACGCTGATATGTAACCCTTTCCGGGTTTCCATGCCGGGCGCGGTGTTGCCGCGCCCGGCTTTCAACCACAAACCAAGCGCCCAGTCCGTTTTGAGGCGTCGAATCTTCGGGCTTTTTTAACTGGTCTTCGGATCTTGCCGCCAGCCTTCTGTTTATGTACTCCTTTTCCACTTGTTGGAATTCCCATCGGCACACGGACGGACGCGCCATGTTGCGGGAGATCCGCGAATTGGGCTTCGAGTGGGCGGAGTTGAGCCATGGCACCCGCATTAGTCTGCTTCCCGGCATCTTGGAGGCTGTGGAAGCGGGAGAGATGAAGATTTCGAGCCTGCACAATTTCTGTCCCTTGCCGATGGGGATCACGACGGCAGCCCCGAATATCTACAAGTTTTCTTCCCCGATGCCCCGCGAGCGAGAGCTGGCTTTAAAATACACGCTCAAAACCATCGAGTTCGCGCAGCGCGTCAAAGCCGGGGTGGTGGTTTTGCATTTGGGCAGTATAGAGATGAAGGACCCGACCGACAAACTGCTCGAGAAGCTCCAACGAGGGGAGCGCGAGACGCCGAAATACGACAAGATCTGCGCCGAATTTGTTGAAGCGCGCGAGGCCAGGAAGGAACTTTTCGTCGAGCGGACCAACGATATCCTCCGCAAGGTAGCGCCCGAGGCCGAGGCGCGGGGCATACGGCTTGGAGCCGAGAGCCGGCAGGGGTTGACCGAACTCCCGCTTGAGTCCGATTTTCAGTTCCTGTTTCGCGATGTCGGCAGCCCGGCCTTGGGCTATTGGCATGACACCGGTCATGCCCAGATCAAGGAGAACCTCGGGTTTATCCGCCATGCGCTCCATCTGGAGTCGCTCGCGGATCGGCTTATCGGGTTCCACGTTCACGACGTGCAGTTTCCCGGGCGAGACCACTCCGAGCCGGGCGCCGGCACGATTGATTTTGCGGCCCTCAAGCCTTTCATCAAACCGGAGCACCTGAAGGTGTTCGAGTTGGGACCCAATCTCAAGCCGGATGAAGTCCAGCGGGGCGTCCGGCATCTCAAGTCGATCTGGGGCGAATAGCGGCGCGCCTCTCCGTCCGGCGCCGCCCCCGGAAATTGGACCTCCCGCTTTTATGCCAACCGGCCTTCCCCAAACGGCTCCAGGGCAGGGGGGGACATTGCGCTCCACCGCGGTCGAGGTGGTGCGACGGCTTCAGGAGGCCGGTTTCCCTTCTTTTTGGGTCGGCGGCTGCGTCCGGGATGCCCTCTTGGGTCGCGCGCCGGGGGACTACGATATCGTCACCGCAGCCTTGCCGGAGCAGGTCGAAGCCCGGTTTCTCCGCACCATTCCTGTAGGGCGCAAATTTGGGGTGGTGGTCGTGGTCGAAGGAGTCCATCAGTACCAAGTGGCGACTTTTCGCGCCGAAGCGGACTACCAGGACGGACGGCGTCCGGAGCGGGTGGTTTTTGGCGATGCCCAGGCCGATGCCGCGCGCCGGGATTTTACCATCAACGGCCTGTTCTACGACCCCGTCAGCGGCGCGCTCCACGACTGGGTGGGCGGCGAAGCGGATTTGCGGGCCCGCCTGGTTCGGACCATCGGGGCGCCCAACGACCGATTCGCCGAGGATCACCTCCGGCTTCTGCGCGCCGTCCGGTTTGCCGCCCAGCTTGGGTTCGACCTCGAGGACAGCACGGCCGCGGCGGTCCGCGCCCACGCGGCGAAAATCCAGGGCATCAGCGCGGAGCGAATTCGCGACGAGCTCATTAAACTGTTCCAACCACCTCACGCCGGGCGCGGGCTGGAGTTGCTCCGGGCCAGCGGCCTGCTCCAACAAATCCTGCCCGAGATCGCGGCCACGGTCAATTGTGAACAGACTCCCGACTTCCACCCGGAAGGCAGCGTTTTCAACCACCTGCGGAAGATGTTGGATTTGGCGCCAGTAGGGGCCGACGCGATGTTGCCTTGGGCGGCGCTGCTTCACGATGTCGCCAAGCCCCAGACCTACTCGCGCGATCCGCAGACGGGAAGCGCGCACTTTTACGGCCACGAACGGCTGGGCGCCCAGATGGCCTCCGAAATCCTCGGGCGCTTGCGCTTTCCCCGCAAACAGATTGAGGTGGTCGCCACGGCGGTTGAGCGTCACATGCAATTCAAGGACGCGCTCGAGATGCGCAAGGCCACCTTGCGCCGGATGCTTATGCGGCCGACCTTTCCCCTCGAACTGGAGCTGCACCGGCTCGATTGTCTCGGGTCTCATGGCCGTCTGGAGGTGTATCACTACCTGGTCGAGCAGGCGCGGGAGATCGCGCGGCAACCCGGCATTCGCCCGCCGCTCCTGACCGGGGCCGATCTGATCGCCCTGGGGATGAAGCCGGGCCCGGGCCTGGGGGCGCTGTTGGCCGAGATCCGTGAAAAGCAGTTGCAGGACGAGTTGGCCAGTCCCGACCAGGCGCGGCGTTGGGTGGAGCGGCGATTGCGGGCGGATCGCTCTCAGCTCGGTGGGGAGGAAGCTCTTCATTAAGTTGGTTCCGTTAATCGCCGCCCCTGGTGGCTTAATCCGCCTATTGACCAGAGGATCGACTTTGCCGATGGCCATGATGGGCCTATTGGGCCTATAAGGTGTCGCGTATAAGGTTGACAAATGAGAGGGTTGAGATATAATACCCTCCAATCAAAGATTCGAGTCTCCTGCTCGAACCTTCGGCGGGTTGGAATCTGTTGCTGAACTTGGAATCAAATGCAATCTCAGTTAGCTGGAATTGACTCTGATAAACTCGGACAATCATCTCTCCGCTCGTCGAATAAGATCCGCTCCGCTTCCCGGTGCTCCGTTCCCGGGGTAGGCCCGCCCTGTCACATACTCCAATCCTATGAAAACCCTGCATCGCATCCTCCTCGGCCTGGTCTCGGTACTCACCCCGCTCGCAGCGGGGGCCGCGCAGGCGATCTTCACCAGCAACGCGACCATTGCCAATGGCGACCCGACCTACGACGGGCAGGATATCGTGGTGACGGGATGCACTCTGAAGGTCGACGGGCCGCACGCGTTCAACAGCCTCCAGTTGACGAATGGTGGCGTGCTGACTCATCCCGCGACCACCGCCAGCAGCGCGCATTCCCTTGATGTGACGATCGCGGGAAACCTGCTCATCGACACCAATTCCGCCATCGATGTGTCGGGATTAGGCTACCCCGCCGACCACACCCTGGGAAATGCGGTGGAGGGGGCAAGCACGGGTTACAGCGCCGGCTCCTACGGGGGGTTCGGGAGCCCGAACGCCGGGACCCGCAATGATGTGTATGGCGACTACCGGAACCCGAATGAGCTGGGTTCGGGTGGCGCGGATGTAAATGCCGGTGGCGGCGGCGCCGGGGGCGGACTCATCCGGATTACCGCGGCGAGCGCCCAAGTGGATGGCAATATCCTCGCGAATGGCCAAACGCCGCGCCAGTGCGGGGCGGGTAGTGGCGGCGGCATTTATTTAAACGTGGGCGCGCTCTCGGGCTTGGGTGTCATTTCCGCCAACGGCGGACCTGGCAATGGCTGGAACGGCGCGTCGGGCGGCGGGGGCCGCGTCGCGATTTACTACAACACCGCGACGGGTTTCAACCTGATGACCAACGTGACGACGCACAGCGGCGGTGGCGCTGGCGTTGGCACCGTTTACTTGCACCAGTCGGGCAAAGCGGGGCTGCTGCTCATCGCCAGCCATGGCACTTCAACCGGTTTCTGGACACCCCTGGGTTTGACCACGGATACGGCGCTGCAAGCGGATTCGCTCGTGCTTAGCGGAGCCAATGTGGTTGCGGCTCCGGCAAGCCAGATGCCGGTGCAGGCCGGGTCCATCTCGGTATTGAATGGCGCGGTGTTAACGCACCAAACGGCCACTGCCAGCCAAGCCTACTCCTTGGTGTTGACCGTGACCAACACCCTCTTGATCGACACCAACTCCGCCATCGACGTCACGGGGCGAGGATACCCTGCCGACCATACCTTGGGCGGCAACAGCGAGGGGTCGCCGACGGGTTACAGTGGTGGCTCCTATGGCGGCCTGGGTGGCGCCAACTCAGGTACGCCTGTCATCACCTACGGCGATTACCATAACCCGAATGAATTGGGCTCGGGCGGCAGCGATATCAATGCCGGCGGGGGCGGCGCGGGAGGTGGGTTAGTCCGGATTACGGCGGGGGTGGCGCAAGTGGATGGGGCCATCCAAGCCGACGGCCAAACGCCACGGCAATGCGGCGCGGGCAGCGGAGGCGGCATCTACTTGAATGCCGCCATCCTCTCGGGCATCGGACGGATCACTGCCAACGGCGGTCCGGCCAACGGCTGGAACGGCACCCCGGGAGGTGGCGGCCGCGTGGCGCTTTATTACGGGGATGCGTCCGGATTCAACGTATCGACGAACGTAACCGCGCATAGCGGCGGCGCCGGCGCCTCGGCGGGAACCTTGTTCTTTCAGCCGACCGGAGGATCCAGCCAGCTTTGGATCACCAGCCATGGAACGGCGGCAGGGCGATGGACGCCGTTGGGCCAGTCAACCGATACGGTTTTCTCCGTCTCCTCCCTGGTGATGAGCGGCGCGGGCGTCCTCGTGGTGCCGGCCTTCAACCTGCCGATTCAAGCCGGCTCGGTCGATGTCCTCAACGGCGCCACCTTTACGCACTTGGCCGCGACGGCCGCGCAGACCTACTCACTCATACTCAACGTCACGAATAGCCTGTGGGTGGATACCAACTCGAGCATTGACGCGTCCGCCAAGGGCTATCCTGCGGACTATACGCTCGGCGGCGCGGTCTCGGGCGGTACGATGGGCTATAGCGGCGGTTCCTATGGAGGTTTGGGGACAGGCAACGGCGGCGCGCCCAATCCCGCCTACGGCGATTACCGCAACCCGAATGAGTTGGGATCGGGTGGCGGGGACGTTAACGCGGGTGGCGGCGGCGCCGGCGGCGGGTTGATTCGAATCGCAACTGGCTCCCTGCAGTTAGACGGCGCCATTCTTGCCAACGGCCAGACGCCCCGCCAATGCGGTTCCGGCAGTGGCGGCGGGATCTACCTGAAGGTCGGGACGCTTTCCGGCGCCGGCCTGATCGCGGCCAACGGCGGCGCCCCGAACGGATGGAACGCCGCCGCCGGCGGTGGGGGGCGCGTTGCGGTTTATTACACGACGAACGCGGGCTTTAACTTGCCCGGGAACGTCACCGCCTATAACGGCGGAGGGGGCGCCGCTGTGGGCACGGTGTTCTTGCTGGCGGCAGGCGGTTCCAGCCAGCTTTGGATAACCACGGCGGGGACGGCAGCCGGCCAGTGGACGCCTTTGGGTCAAGCTACCGACACCGTTTTCTCCGTTTCATCACTCGTGGTCAGCGGTCCGGGGATCGTGGTGGCGCCGGCGGCAGATATTCCTGTCCAAGCGGAGTCGATCGCCATCCTCAACGGGGCCAACTTGACGCATCTCGCGGCGACCGCTTTGTCGGTCCACTCGCTCCAGCTCCATATCAGCAATCGCCTATGGGTGGACACCAACTCAACCATCGATGCCTCGGCCAGAGGTTACCCCGCGGATTACACCTTGGGGGGAGTGGTCTCGGGCGGCACGATGGGGTACAGCGGTGGATCTTACGGTGGCTTGGGGACGGCCAACAACGGGACACCAAACCCGGCTTACGGCGATTACCGCTCCCCCAACGAACTCGGATCTGGCGGTGGCGATGTCAACCAGGGCGGCGCCGGCGCCGGGGGCGGGTTGGTCCGCATCTGGGCGCCCAGAGCCCAGATTGATGGCCGTATCCTGGCCAATGGCCAGATGCCGCGCCAATGCGGCGCCGGCAGTGGCGGCGGCATCTTCCTCCAGGTCGGGACGCTCCTCGGCATCGGCTCCATCTCGGCCAATGGCGGCCCGGCTAACGGGTGGAATGGAAGCTCCGGTGGCGGCGGTCGCGTGGCGGTGATCTATGGCGGCTTGGCGACCAGCAACCAGTTCGACCTGGTGAATGGGATCGCCGCCTTGCAAGGCGGCGCGGGCGCGGCGGTCGGCACGATTTTCTTGCAGCAATCCGGGTCCCCCGGACTCCTGCGCCTCGACAGCCACGGGACCTCCGCCGGCGCGTGGACCCCGCTGCAATCCACGAATAATGGCGCGCTGGTCTTGGACAATGTGGTGCTCTCCGGCGCCGGTGTGGTGGCCATCGCGGCCCAAGGGGTTCCTATCAACGCGCAATCTCTCTCCCTGCTGAATGGCGCGGTCCTGACGCAGCCGGCGACTACTCCGTCGGAGACCTATTCGGTGCGCTTGGCGGTCTCGAACTTGGTGGTGGATGCGACGTCGCGAATTGATGTTTCCGGCTTGGGCTATCCGGCGGACTACACGGTCAACAATGCCTATGACGGCGACGTGGTTGGTTACAGCGGCGGGTCGTATGGCGGGTTGGGCGCTTATAACAGCGGGGCGGCAAACCCGGTTTACGGCGACTACCGCAATCCTCAATACCCTGGGTCCGGCGGTGGCGATGCCATGCATGGCGGTGGCGGGGCGGGCGGCGGCCTCATCGAGATCACCGCGACGAATGCTCGGCTGGACGGGAAAGTCCTGGCTCAAGGGCAAACGCTCGCCGAGTGCGGGGCTGGGAGCGGCGGCGGGATTCTATTGAACATCGGCAGTCTCAGCGGGCAGGGGCAGATTTCCGCGGATGGCGGTTACCCCAACGGCTGGAACAGCTCGCCCGGTGGCGGGGGACGCGTGGCGCTCTATTACGGAAATGCCACCGGGTTTGATCTGCTGAATAGCATTACGGCCCACAGCGGCGGCGGCAGCGCCGCGGTGGGAACTGTTTACCTGGCGCCCAAGAACGGGCCCGAGTTGTTGCTAGTGACCAGCCATGGCACGTCCGCCGGCGCGTGGACCCCGCTCGGGCAGCCTACGGATAGTGCTATCCAGGTTCTTCAACTGGAGGTTAGCGGCACCAATGTCGTGGTGGCGCCCCAGCATGATATGCCCCTCCTGGCCAGTAATCTCTGGGTGGTCAGCGGCGCCACGCTCACCCACCAACCGGTGACCCCGGCCAACACCTACTCGCTCCAGATTGCCGTGAGCAACCTGGTCTTGGATGTCACGTCGTTCATGGATGTCTCGGCGCGGGGGTATCCCGCGGATTACTCCTCCGGCAATACGAATCTCGGGGCGCTGATCGGGTACAACGGCGGCTCCTATGGGGGGCTGGGTGGCGTCAGTTCCGGATCGGCCAACCCGGTTTACGGTGATTATCGCAATCCGCGCGACTGGGGCTCGGGGGGCGGCGACATCACGCAAGGAGGCGCGGGCGCCGGCGGTGGTTTGGTCCGGATCTCAGCGGGTCTCGCCCAGTTGGACGGCGCGATTCTCGCCAACGGCCAGAAGCCGTCCCAGTGCGGGGCGGGCAGCGGCGGCGGTGTTTTAATCGTGGCCGGCGCACTGGGTGGCGCGGGGTCGATCTCGGCCAATGGCGGCCCCGCCAATGGGTGGAACAGTTCCGCCGGCGGCGGCGGCCGCGTGGCCGTTTACTACACGACCCTCAACGGTTTTTCCCTATACACCAACGTCACCGCGCATAGTGGCGGCACCGCGGGCGTCGGGACGGTTTTCTTCCAGCAGACCGGTGCGCCCGGCCAATTGTTCGTCACGAGCCATGGCACCGGGGCGGGCCAGTGGACACCCCTGGGGCGGACGAGTGACACCGAGTTTCAAGCCGACTCGTTGGTGATCAGCGGCGCCAATGTAATCGCGGCGCCCGCGCATGAAATGCCGGCGCAGTTGGGCTCGCTTTCGGTGTTGAACGGAGCCACGCTGACCCACCAGTCGACCACGGCCAGCCAGACTTACTCCTTGCAGATGACCATCACGAACCAACTCGTGGTGGACACCAACTCCGCCATCGATGTATCGGGCCGCGGTTACCCGCGGGATTTGACCCAGGGCGACACTGGGCGCGGCGCCAGCAGCGGCTACAGCGGTGGATCTTATGGCGGCCTGGGAGCGGCCAACAACGGCTCTCCCAACGCTACCTATGGTGATTACCATAATCCCAACGAATTGGGGTCCGGCGGCGCGGACGTGGGCGCGAGCGGCGCCGCAGCGGGTGGCGGGCTGATCCGTATCACGGTTCCCAGCGCCCAGATCGATGGCAAGATCCTCGCTAACGGCGCGGTTCCCGCCCAGTGCGGCGCGGGCAGCGGCGGCGGCATTCTGCTCAATGCGGGCTCGTTGAATGGCGTGGGCATGATCGCCGCTGATGGCGGCGCCCCCAACGGGTGGAACGGGTCCGCTGGCGGCGGTGGACGCATCGCGATCTTCACTTGGTCGAACTCAGGAATGCCGACCAGTTCCATTCATGCCAACGCCGGCGGCTCGGGAGCGGGCAATGGCACTGTGTATCTGGGCGCCGGGCCCTGGCTCGGATTCCAGGATGTTTCGACCCTTTGGCACGATGCGGCGACGATCTCCTGGACCGCCCAGGGGTTGCCGCCCACCTCCGGTTCCACGGAGATCTCTGTCTCGCGCGACGGCGTGACCTATTTGGACCAAACGGTGACCGGGACGACCGGGACGCTGCCTTGGAATACCAAGTTGGTTCCCGACGGCATTTACACGCTGAGCATCAACGTCCGGAACAGTGCGGGCCGGGTCGTGGGGCAAATTGCCCAGACGGAACTGGTCAATAATTCGGTGCTCTGGCAAGGTGGCTCGGTTTCCGGAAATCAAACCTGGTCCTCCAACCAGGTCATTGTGGTGTTCCAGGATCTCATTATTCCCAACGGGGTGACGCTCAAGATTGCGCCGGGCGTGATCGTGAAATTCGGCAAGAACGTCGGGATCACCATTCAGGCTGGTGGCACCCTCGACCTTTTGGGCGCCTCGAACGCGCCGATCATTCTGACCTCGTTGGCGGACGACTCGGTGGGGGGTGATACCAACCAGGACGGCAACCGATCCGTGCCGCAGCCGGGCGATTGGTCAGGCATTGGTGTCGTCGGCGCGCTGAACCAGAACGCGTTTGTTCAAATGAACTACGCGACGGAAAACCATGGCGGAACGCTGACCCAAAGCGAAGAATGGGTCGGGTCTTCGGTGCATCTCGTGGATTCCACGGTGGTAGTGCCCAGCGGATTCCAGCTCCGTATCGACCCGGGCTCGGTCGTCAAGTTCGCCTCCGCGGCAGGCATCACCGTGCAGGCGGGCGGCACACTCAGCGCGGTGGGCACCCTCGCCCAGCCGATTATCATGACTTCACTCAAGGATGACAGCGTGGGGGGAGACAGCAATGGCGACGGGTCTGGACCGTTGCCCGCGGCGGGAGACTGGGTGGACATTTCCATCTCCGGATCGGCTGCGTTCGACCATTGCGATATCCGCTACGGCGGCAATACCGGTTCGGGGGCCTACGCCAGCGGCGTTATCCAGGCGCCCAACGGTTCGCTCGTGATGAGCAACAGCACCGTCGAGGCTACCCTGTACGACGGCTTCTCCGTTTACGGCAGTTCGGGGACCGCCCTCATCGTCAACTCGATCCTGCGAGATCTCGACCGGGCCATTTGGGCCTACGGCGGCGGCCAGGTTCACCTGGTGAATTGCACCTTCGATCAAGACCTCTCCGGTCTGGCGCAGCACGGCAGTGGCACCATCCTCGCCGAGAATTGTATTATCGCCAACAGCCTGACGGGCAGTTCCACGGAAGGGCCTGTTACCTTGCGCTACTGTGACCTGTGGTCGCAATATGCGGGCTCGTACAACCCGCCGGTGATCGGCCAAAACGGCAATATTTCCGCCGACCCGAAATTCGTGAACGAGAGCCTCCAGGATTATCGGCTCAACTACGGTTCCCCGTGCATCGACGCCGCCGATTCCACCGTAGCGCCTTCGGCGGATATGGCGGGATCGCCGCGCTATAACGATCCGCGCACGGTGCTGAAGACCGGGTTGGTCGGAACCAGCAACCTCTACGCCGACATCGGCGCCTTCGAGTTTGTGGAGACCGCGCCCTCGGATGTGGACTTGGTCGCTACCAGCGTGAGTGGTCCGACCGCCGCGTCCGCCGGCGATGTCGTTAAAGTACAATGGACGGTGGCCAACATCGGCAGCGGGATCGCCTCGGGTCCGTGGCATGATACGGTTTTGCTCGTTTCTCCCGCCAACACCAACCTGAGCCTGATACTGGGAGAGGTCCTCGAAGGCCAAGGCGTCGTCCTGGGGCCGGGGCAGAGCTATTCCGCCTGGTCGACCTTTGAAGTGCCGGGCGCCGCTGCCGGGAATTACTACTGGCAGGTCCACGTCAACAGCCGCGGAGATATCTACGAAGGCGCGAACTGGACCAATAATGTTACGCTGGCGGACCAGCCGACCGCGCTGACGGTGCCCTTGCTCAGTGTGGGTGGGGCTACCCTCACCAACTTGTCCAGCTCGGCCAACGGCGACTTCTATTTCAGTTTCCTGCCCCAGCCCAACCAGGCGGTGCAACTGAACCTGAACCTGTTTAACGGGCTCGGCGGGGCCGACGTCTATATCGGCCAGGGTTACATGCCTACACCGCAGCATTTCGATATCCACGAGGGGCAGCCAAACGCCTATAGCCTGAGTGCGTTGATCCCCAGCGCTTCTACTCAGCCGTATTACGTCCTGGTGGCGCCGGTCACCATCAGCAACGCTCTCGCCCAGTTCACCATCAGCGCCGCCTCGCTCGGCTTCCAGATCACGGGCGTGTCTCCGGGCTCGGTCGGCAACGGCGGACCTTCGACCTTGCTGATCCAAGGCAGCCAGTTGACGGCCTCAATGGCCTACCAGGTCGTTGACCCTCAAGGCGGGGTGCATAACCCCGTCTCCATGAGCGCCATCGACGGCACCGAAGTGTCGGCGGTCTTCGATTTCACGGGGCTCCCCACTGGCGCCTATACCGTCAAGATCGCCGGGACTAGCGCCGCGCTGCCGGGAGCGCTCCAGGTCACGGCGACGCCACCGGGAGCGATTGCGGTTTCAATCTCCGGGCCACAATACCAACGTGTGGGTCGGGTGAGCACGCTGCTTGTGGATTACGTCAACACCGGTGGTTCGGACCTCACCGCGCCTCTGTTGTTTTTGCAGGCCAACAACGGCCAATTCCGCCTTCCCGGCCAGACTGCGTGGACGCAGGGAAGCCTCTACCTGCTGGGAGTCAATCAACAAGGCATAGCCGGAGTGTTACCCGCCGGTTACCATGGAGAGATCCAGGTCGAATTCTCCGAGCAGAGTCCGGTCGCGGGGGTGAGCACCTATACGGTGACTGCGGCGGATCCTTCGGCGCCGGTGAATTGGCCCAGTCTGTACAACAGCCTCCAGCCCCGTTTCCTCCCTAACGATGCCTGGGCGCCGGTCTTTACGAACTTCGTCGCCAAGGTAGGCGCCACTTACGGCCAGTTTGAATCGGTGTTGGCGCAGGATGCCGCCCGGTTGGCCTCTTCGGTAGGGCCGGTGGTGGATGTGCTCCGGCTTATGTCCTTCGAGTTCGAACAGGCCGATAACTTCGGTAACATCAGTCGGCGCTATCGCCTGGGCGCTTTTGGTTATGGCCTCACCGACCCGACGGATGTTTCCGCGACCAGCGACACCTCCGGAAATGTGGCCATCCGCGCCGGGAGCATGGTGCGGCTGTTTTCGATTCAGCCCGATGGGTCCTATATTGGGCTGCCAGGTGACTTCGCCACGCTATCACTGGTAGGTGGCAGCTACCAACTCCGGGAGAAGAACGGGAACATCACCGGTTTCAGGCCCGATGGGAAGCTTGGTTATTACCTGGATCCGAACGGGAACCGCGCCACGGCAAACTACACCGGAAGCCTGCTGACCAGTTTCAGCGACTCTCTGGGGAACGTCACGGCCTTCACTTACAACGCGGCCGGGAGAATCACACAGGTTACCGATCCCGTCGGGCGGGTGGCAACTTACTCCTATGACGCCGCCGGCGCGCACGCCACAGGGATCACGAATTTCCTGGGTGGTTTCGGCCTGACCTGGATCACCGGCCAAGGGGCCGCGCGTGAACACGCCCTGGCTACGATCGCCTATCCGGATGGCTCGCACATCCACTATCAGTACGATGCCGCTGGACGGGCGACCAACCAGGTCCTCGACGCGGGCGCGCAACCGATGAACTACGCCTACGACGCGCTTGGCGGGGTTACTGCCACCGACGCCTCCGGCCGGACACTCACGCTGGGCTTGGACGATTTTCCCAAGCTGGCGCAGGTCCGCGACGCGGTCGGGGTCACGATGACGGCGTCTTATGACCCCGAATATAACCTGGTCGGTCTCAGGAATGCCGCCGGCCAGAGCGCCATATTGAGCTACGACGCCAACGGCAACCGTGTCTCCGCTGTTGACCCGCTTGGCAACCAAATCGGGATTACTTACGATCCCACTTACAACGAACCGGATTCCGTGACCGATCCGCTGGGGCGCCAGGTGACCATCCAATACGACCCGAGCGGCAACATGGCGTCTGAGACCTACCCGGGGGGCGCCGCCAACCGCTACCAGCATGGCTCAACCGGTAAGATCGTGGCGTGGACGAATCGCCGCGGCCACACCGCCCACTACAGCTACGACGCGCACAACTTGCTGACCAATCGCACGTTGCCTGATAACACGGTGCAGACATTCACCTACGACGCCCACCGCAACCTAACCTCGGTCATGGATGCGACTGGCGCCAACACCTACGCTTACGACGCTTCCGACCGCCTGACTCAGGTCTCCTACCCGGGCGGGCTCTTCCTGCGGTTCGCCTACGATGCGGGCGGGCGCCGCGCCCGGCTGACGGACCAAACCGGGTTCACGGTAAATTATGCTTACGATGCGGCCGGCCGGCTCTCGGGGATCACCGACGTCAACAGCAACACCATCGTCGCCTATGCCTACGATAATGCGGGCCGTGTTACGCGAAAGACGTTTGGCAACGGCACCTCGGCGACTTACACGTTCACCGCGGCTGGACAAGTGCAAGCCATCGTCAACCGGGGAGTGGGAGGGACACTCCTCTCGGGCCTGGCCTACACGTATGATGCTCTGGGTCGTGTGGCCACGATGACCAATAGCGCCGGCACTATTTCCTATGCCTATGACGCCGGTGGCAGGCTTACCACCGCGAATCTGCCAGGCGGCCGTACGGTTGTTTACCAGTATGACGCCAATGGCAACCGCAGCGCCGTCGTTGACGACGGCACTAACACCGCCTACGCGGCCAACGCGCTCAATCAATACCAAGCCGCCGGAAGCGCGGTGTTCACCTACGATGCCGACGGGAACCTCGCCTCGAGAACCGACGCCACCGGGATCACCACCTACACATGGGACGACCAGAACCATTTGTTGGCGGTCAATTCCCCGGCGGGAACGTGGAGTTATCAATACAACGCCCTCGGCCAGAGGATCTCGATGACGCGGAACGGCCAACGCACGGCCTATCTGGTGGATCCGCTGGGGTTGGGGATGATCGTTGGAGAGTACCAGGCTGGCGGTGCGGTCGCCGCTCATTACGCCTACGGGCTCGACCTCGCCAGCCGGGTCAATGCCGGCGGAGCCTCGGATTATTACGCGTTCGACGCCAATGGCAATACGGTCGGTCTCATCGATCAGCAAGGTGGCTTGGCTGACGCTTACAGCTATATGCCGTTTGGCGAGAAGCTGTCCACGACGGGAACTACGGGGAACCCCTTTACCTTCGGTGGGGAGTTTGGCGTGGTGGATGATGGGAACGGCCTCTATGCGATGCGGGCGCGGTTCTATGCTCCCGATCTCGGGCGGTTCCTCTCGCCGGACCCGGTCAAGATCCTGGCGCCGAACTTGTACATGTATGCCAAGAACAATCCAATGGGGTATGCGGACCCGAGCGGGCTGGATCCGAACACGGAAGCCAACGCGGTTAAAAACCTCAACAACGCGATCAATTCGCAGCAGAATTCCGCCAACGTCGTGAATAATGCGCTGAACGGTCCCGGCACGCCGAGCGACACGAGCAGCACTGTGGTGGGCGCCTTCGGCGAGATGGCGACCGCGGGCGGTAATAATATCGCGACCGCAGGAGGTGTTGCGTCCACGATCGTTGGCGGCGGCCAGGCCTTGGGATTTGGCGGCGTGTTGTTCACCGGCGAGGTCAAGGCGCAGAACGCGGTTTTCGATCTGCCGGAATTGGGCGGGAACGGGGGCAACCCCTCTGGCGGTCCCGGAGGTCCTGGCGGCGGACCTGGCGGCGGACCCGGTGGTCCCGGCGGTCCCGGAGGCGGATCCGGCGGCAGCGGGCAGACTACCCACCTGGGGAGCCGTGACCCCAATGACAAGACAGGCACTGGTTACGGCGCCCAAGGGTTTGTCACCGGCCGGGGCAGCCTGTTCTACACCATTGACTTCGCCAATGAAACCAATGCGACCGCGGCCGCACAGGAAGTCGTGATCACCGACCAACTTGATGCCAACCTGAACTGGTCGACGCTGGAATTGCAGAGCATCAACTTCAACAACGTGAGGATCACCGTGACTTCCGGCCTGCAGACCTACTCCGCAGTGACGCATGTGGCGACCGATCCAAACCCGGTGCAGGTCACCGTGTCCATCAACCAGACCACCGGCGTGGTTACTTGGGACCTTAAGAGCATCGACGCGGTGACGGCGCAATTGGTCGAGGATCCACTGGCAGGCTTCCTGCCGCCTGACAACGCCCTGGGCGCGGGGGAAGGCTCGGTCAGCTACAGCGTTCAGCCCAAGCCGGGGCTGCCGACCGGCACGGTCATTCGCAACCAAGCTTCGATCGTGTTCGATGTCAATGCGCCGATCGTGGCGGGGACGGTCCTCAACACCATCGACTCCGCCTCTCCGGTGAGCTTGATGACCCCGCTGCCGGCCTCCACGAACGTCACGTCGCTCCTGGTATCCTGGTCGGGCAGCAACGCCTGGTCCGGCATCGCCAGCTTCAACGTCTATATCTCCACCAACGGCGGGGCCTGGGCCCCGTGGCTGCTGGCGACCACGAACACCTCGGCCGCCTTCATCGGCGCGCTCGGCAATACCTACGCTTTCTATACGGTCGCGATCGATAACCTCGGCAATGTGGAATCCTCGCCGACCATCCCGGGCGCCCAGATCACCTTGGGCAGCATAGTGTCGGGCCCGCGGCTCTCGCATCCGATTGTCAGCGGCGGCCATTTCCAGTTCACCCTCACCGGCGTCTCCGGCCAGTCCTATGAAGTGCTGACCTCGACCGACCTCAAGACCTGGACGCCAGTGCAGACCAACCAGGCGCCTTTTACGTTCACCGACGCGAACTCCCAGCCCGGCAAGGAGCGCTTCTATCGCGCGCTGGCGCTTCCTTGATACGGATATCGACTCCTGCAAGGCGGTCGCGTCCGCCAGTCGGACGCGACCGCTGCCTTCACACTTCAGCGATCGGGTTCGAGTTCTTGATATCGCTCGAACGCAAGATGGTGGCGCATTTTATTTTGCACGGGAGTGGAGGGATACGCCCGGGGTGAGGCGGCCGAGCGGAAGCGAAAAGGCAAAGCACCACCTCGCCATTGCGCGTCAGGCGCGCTTTTTTCCGGTTCGGCAGGACCACTCCGTAAAGTTGGTCCACCGCGCCCGGGCACTCCTTCCGGGATTTGATCGGCAGTGGTCGCGCGAGCCGTTGCATCCCCGACCGACGCGCGACTTCGCCAAACCCGATTCCTTGCTCCACTCGTCCAGAGGTTCCATCTGGCGCCCAGTCTGGACCACGGCCACTGCTTCTGGAGCCCGCGTCGCGCCTCCATTCGAAAGCGTTGCCGCCCGACGTCCAAAACGGGCTGTTACCCCGCGCAGGCGCCGGCTTTAGATGACAGGTCAGTGACGTCCGTTATGCAAGCAGAACGGACGCCATCGGATTCCGGGTTCGCACCGGCAGAACCTCTACCCCACGCTGGCTTTGATAGCCGATTCTCGTGTCCAAACGCGGTTGGACAGTCGTCATCTTCCCGGTTCGAAAAAGCAAATCTATCAATGAAAACAGATAGAATTCGATACCACGTCATTTGGAGGATGAGAAAACCCGCTCGAACACTCCTTCGGCAACAAGAAAGGCGCCCTCGCCTACCAGAAGAAGGTCAAAGGCACATTCCCAAACGAACCCTGCTGCCTTCTCGATACTGGCCGGCTAGAAGATCGCCAGTGGATTGAGAGGCGATCCGGTTCCACCTGGAACGCGCAGAGGCGCGCCCAGGAACAGGAACTCCCAACGGCCTCTCTGTCGCGCTTCACCGGCCAGGGTCTCGAGATCCAAATTATCGAGTAGCGGCATTCCCAGGCCAACCAACACTAGTTCATGCAACGGATTCAGCTTGCCTTCCACGTTCGATGGCATCACGTCATTCACGCCGTCGGAACCGATGACGGCTACGTCACGCTCCTTTAACCACTTTGCCACAGACGCGTGAGAGCCTGCGGCCTTCTCGAGGAAGTTCCACTGGCCTTTTTCTCTGACGCGCGCCCAGCGCCCAGTTCGGATCAGCAAGACGTCACCGCTACCAACTTTTAAGCCGGTCTTCTTTTCCCACGCTTCCAGATCTGTGATCGTCACCGCTGTACCTGGCTCAAGGTAATCGACGCCCTTAAACCAGGGCATATCAACCAGAATGCCTCTTGTGAAGATTCCGAGTTTTGCATTTTGAATTCCAAGCTTCTCAGCACCCTCTTCGTGCAATGTGTCGACCGGGACTCCGTTGTACATTTTGCCCTTGTGTGCAAAATGCGTAAGTCCATCCATGTGGGAGTGGGCAAAACCGTGGTAATCGACGCTGTAATTATCGCCCGCGACCTCGTGTCCGCGCCAGTTCGACACATGCAATACCTGCTTGAAGGATTGGCATTCAGCGCGTCCTTCTGTTTGTTTAGATCGAGCGCTAAGGAGACGGAAACTCCATCACGAACCAACCGCGCTGCGGCGATTCGTTTTGCTGGGGTTATGAGATTGAGCGTCCCAAGTTGGTCTTCCTTGCCCCAGCGGCCCCAGTTCGAGATTTCGGACAGCGTTCGCTCGAATTCCGCCGCACTCACTTGGACTGTCGCGTTGTCGGCGGCTTGGCAAGGGGCCGAACTGATTGCGAGGCGCATCCCGGCAATGCAAGACCATAGAACATTCTTGATCATAAAGTAAGTCTATTGCTCATCTTGAACGGTCCTAATCCCACATGCAATCGCTTTTTAATCAGCTCGGCGCTTCGGACGGTTCGGATCCGACTACGGCCATCGCCGGCGGAGATATCGTCATTCATAAATAGTAAAGCGCGTCAAATCCCGTACCACAGCGATAGAAAGGGCTCACGATTTCAACGTTTGTCCTAGCGCCATTCAGGCTTCAAGTCGGAACCACAAAGGCTGCGGGGTGGGCGATATTCTCATCCAGCGTGACGAATTTCATGCCATGGGCTTGGGCCAAGCGAGCCAGGTAGAAATCAGTCGTTTTACCACCGGTTGGCGCCGTTCGACCCGCCAGAACGCGCGCGTCACAGGGTAAAAACTGGGGGTTTCGCTTGGCCAGCCACGTCGAGAGAGAACGTCGCGTGTCCTCCATGGTCGCGTTAAACGCTTGCGTCGAAATCCGCAGAAACCCCAATTCGGCGATTGGGCACACGGTGATTTGCTCCCCGGCTTCCCATGCCTTTACCCGGGAATGGCGCGCGTGGTTTTCCCACAACAGTGCTAACAAAGTGGAAACGTCGAGCAGATAGGTCATGGAAATTCATCCATCGCCTTCCGGGTTTCTTCCCGCGTTATCGTCCCCGGCGCCGACAAAAGCAACAGGCCGCCCCGTTTTACAAGCTTTGCGGCAGGTCGGGCCGGTTTTTCCATCTTGGTCAGAACGAACCGGCCGTGCTCCTCTTGTTCGACATCGAATACATCGCCGGGAAGAACCGGTTTCGGCAGTGTTACGCGTCGCCGCCCATCCGCAATCACTTTCATAACGTGGGTATAACCCACAGCAGACCAAAGCTCAAGCGTGATTCATCCTCCCAAAGTACTGGTCAAGTTGGGCGGTTTAGTTCATCTTCTCAATTCGATAATACCGGTCGTTTAACATTCCTTACATGACGCGTACACAGAAGCATTTTCTTATCTGCACGATAGCAATGAACGCGACGGCTGCGACTTTGATGGAGGGCGCGCCCGCCGCAATCGTCCACCATCCACAGGCGGAGGCCCAGGCCCTGGACCTGGCCGAGAAGGCCATCGCCCTGCGCTCGGTGCGCGGGCCCGACAACAAGACGCCGGAAGTTGCCGCGCTCTACAAGGCCGCCCTTGTGGCGGGCGGCTGGGCCGAGGAGGAAATCACCATCAACCGAGTGGATGACACGGCTTATCTGATCGCGCGTTGGCGGGGCGCCGAGCCCAAGCTCAAGCCGCTGGTCATATCGGGTCACATGGACGTGGTGGAAGCCAACCCCGATGACTGGAAGCGCGACCCGTTCACGCCGGTGGTCGAGAACGGATACTTGTTCGGCCGCGGCGCCACCGACATGAAGCTGGACGGGACAATCGCCATCGCTTCCCTTATCGAACTGAAGCGCGCAGGCTACCAACCTCGCCGCGACATCGTCCTCGAGTTTTCGGGCGACGAGGAGACAACGATGAAGACCAGCGCTATCATCGCCGACAAGTTCGCCAATGCCGACTTGGTGCTCAACATCGATGGCGGCGGCGGGGTGCTGAACGAGAAGACGGGCTCGCCAGAATATTTCACTTGGCAAGGGGCGGAAAAAACTTACGCCGACTTCGAACTTACCGTCACAAATCCCGGCGGCCATTCCTCCCAACCCCGTACAGTCAACGCTATTGACCAGTTGGCCGCCGCCCTTCTGCGCATCCACGACCATCCGTTCACGCCTGAGCTAAACGACCTTACCCGCGCCTATTTCATCAACGCGGCGAAGTATGAAGATCCGACGACAGCCGCGGCCATGCGCGCTTTCGCCGCCGATCCGACCGACAAGCAGGCCATAGCCACCCTCTCGGCCAACCCGGCCAAGGTGGGGAAGATCGGCACGACTTGCGTGGTGACCATGATCAAAGGTGGCCATGCGGTGAACGCCCTGCCACAACGGGCCAGCGCGAACGTCAACTGCCGGATCTTCCCCGGTCACAAACCAGCCGAGATCATGGCCGAGTTGGTCAGGGTCGTCGCTGATCCTGCAGTGAGCATCAAGGACGTGACCGAGGGTTCGGTGAGCACCGACGCCTCACCGATGCGGCCGGACTTCGTCGCCGCGGTGACCAAGGCATTGGTCGGGCCCTACCCTGGCGTGCCGATCTTCCCCGCCATGTCGTCGGGCGCCAGCGACAGCATGTGGTTCCGAAATCACGGCGTGCCGAGCTACGGCGCGAGCCCGATGTTTACCAAAGAGTCCGAGAACTTCAGCCACGGTTTGGACGAACGCACCCCTATCGCGAATATCGCGCCAGCCATTGACTACTACCTATCACTCGTGCCGGATTTGTCAAAGTAGAAGGGCGGCGCATCGGAGATCCCAGACGGTTTACTGCTATTGGGTCGACGCAGCTTTGGACGCCTGGACTGCGCATTGCTGAGGGTCGTTTCGCTGTTCAGAGCCAGCGATATCAGTGCTGACTCCAACCACTATGCAAGCAAAACGCGCGCCCGGCCTCCCCTGTTTGCGCGCAGTACGCCAGCGCGCCCGAAAGGGCTTGCTCGAGCGCGGTGTCCGGCCGATCACCAAAAGAGGGCCCTCGAGGCGCGCGCTTTGGAATTCGACAGGCACAGGTTGGTCGAAACCCGGGCGGTGGCGCCCACTACTCGACCGGAGTTAACTGGCTTGAATTGAAGCGTTCGCTCTGGTGACGCCACGATAAATTGGGAACCGCGCGCTCACAGGTCACCACCGCCAAAGGGCCGGACACCCGTGTTCAGAATTCACTCGGTGGATGACCGTTTCCACGCCCGGAAAGCGTATAGGAGGATGGGAAACGCCACCGTTTGTGGACCGGACCCATGACTTGGTAGACCAAAGTTCGATCATAATGTATGAATAAACTCAACGCTCACGGGCCGCGGCCATTGCTGCGACTCCTCCTCCTCCCTCTCCTCCTCCTGGGTCCGCTCGGCTCCGCTACTCGCGCCGGCGATGCGGTGCCGTTCAAGTTCGCGCGGGTCATGACCGTGGAGGTCACCGACGTTCCGGCCCTCAACTCTCTCATGGAAAAGTGGACGCCGTTTGTGAAGGAACACTTTCCGGTGGCGCACCACACCGAGTTCCTAACCGACGATCTGGGCAAGGCGACGTTTGTCGATTTTGCCAAGGACTTGTCCGATTTAGAACGCAACGAAAAAGAATTCCAGACTCAGGTCGAAAAGTACCAGTCATTGAATTTACCGGACCTTTTCCCGGCGTGGATGCAGTCATTTACAGCCGCGGAAACTTGCGTCTGGGAAAACCAGCCCGAATTGTCCTACGCGCCGAGCGGGGGCGATTCCTGGGAGCAACCTTTCCGGATGGTTCGCATCTTTCACTTGAAGCGGGACAAGGAAGCGGCCTTCGCCGAGGCGCTGAAGGCCCTCAACGAGGTGGACCGCAAGGCGGGAATCACTGCCCCGAGGCTGATCCTCAAGCTCAAGTTCGGTCCCGACGCGCCGGCCTGCGCCATGGTCACCCCAGCCAAGGATGTGCTGGACTACTACGCCAACTACGCCAAACGCACTGAACTGCGGGCTAAAGATCCCACGTGGAAGGAAACCCTCGACACCCTCAAACAAGCCACCCGGCGGTCGGAGATTCATCATGACACGCTCCACCCGGAATTCTCGAAGATGAAGTGACCGGGGCATCCCGGAAGACTCATCAATCGAGGCGACGCGCGTAATGCGAGCAAGTCCTTTCGCCGAGTCCCGCCCTTTCAAACCCACTGAAAGGGCGGGTTGGGCGTGTGGCGCGGTGCGGCAAGGAGCGAGAATGCAGTTGACGATTGCGCCGAGGTTCGGGCAGAGTCCATCCAACCCGATGGCCACATGCCAACCTCGACGTATGAGTGAGGTTACTCAGATTTTAACCTCCATTGAGCAGGGCGACCCAAAGGCCGCCGAAGAGTTGCTGCCGCTGGTTTACCAGGAACTGCGCCGGCTGGCCGCCAGCAAGATGGCCTTTCAACCTCCTGGGCAAACCCTCCAAGCCACCGCGCTGGTCCATGAAGCCTATTTGCGGCTGGTTGGTTCCGGCCACCACTCGTGGGATAGCCGGGGCCATTTCTTCGCCGCCGCGGCCGAAGCCATGCGGCATATCCTGGTGGACGGCGCCCGGCGCAAAAAACGCGCCAAGCACGGTGGCGAGTTCCAACGCCTGGACATCGACGTCGTCGAGATCGCGGCCGAAGGCGACGACGAAAAGGTCCTACTCGTGCACGAGGCCCTGAACAAGCTGGCGGCCGAAGACCCAGTCAAGGCGGAGGTGGTCAAGCTCCACTATTTCGCGGGCCTTACCCACCAAGAGACGGCGCAGCTGCTCAAGCTTTCGGAAAAGACGGTGCGCCGGCATTGGAACTTCGCCCGAGTTTGGCTCTACCGCAGCATCCGATCGGCAGCCGGAGAAGCAGCTTGAGCAGAATAGCCCTGCCTGCGTCGCCCAATGACGCCTGACTTCCAACGGGAGGAGGCCCTCTTCAGCGCGGCCAGCGAGTTGGAGTCGGCGGCGGCGCGCGCCGATTACCTGGCCCGGGAATGCGCCGGTGACGACCGCTTGCGGGAGCGGATCGAGGGGATGTTGGAGTCCGACGCCCCCGCGGCGGAGTATTTCCGGGCGCCGCAGCCCGAATTCCAGGGCCAGGCGCCCGGGCCAGAGCCGAACCCGCCGGGTCCGAACCGCACGGTGGTCGGTTACGGCAGTGAGGCAATCGGTTGCTATCGGCTGCTGGAGAAACTGGGCGAGGGCGGCTTTGGGACGGTTTACGTGGCCGAACAGACCCAACCGGTCCGGCGGCGGGTGGCCCTCAAGGTCATCAAAGCGGGCATGGACACCCGGGAGGTGATCGCGCGGTTCAACACGGAACGCCAGGCGCTGGCCTTGATGGACCATCCGAACATCGCCAAAGTCCTGGACGCGGGCTCGACGAACGCCGACCGGCCTTACTTTGTCATGGAGCTGGTCCAGGGCGCGCGGATCACCGAGTATTGCGACCAGGAGCGCCTGGGGATTCCGCAACGGCTCGCCCTGATCATCAGTGTCTGCCGGGCCGTCCAACACGCGCACCAGAAGGGTGTGATTCACCGGGATCTCAAGCCCTCGAACATCCTGGTGGTCGTCCAGGACGGCGTGCCCGTGCCCAAAGTGATCGACTTCGGCATCGCCAAGGCGACCGAAGGCGGCCTGACCTACGGAACGGTCCACACGCAATTGCACCAACTCATCGGAACGCCAGCATATATGAGTCCGGAGCAGGCGGAATTGACCGGGCTGAACGTCGATACGCGTTCCGACATCTACAGCCTGGGGGTGCTGCTGTACGAACTCTTGACAGGGTTCACGCCCTTTAGAGACGAGGAGCTGATCGCCTCGGGATGGGACGGGATGCGGCGGATGATCCGGGAGAAGGATCCGGTGCCGCCGAGCACGCGGTTGAGCCAATCGCTCCGAACCGCGGAATCCAAAACGGAAAACCCGATTTCGAACTCCGCCGCCTCACCCCGGGGCCTACCGGTCAAGGAGCAGATTGCCCAGCTCAAAGGGGACCTCGACTGGATCGTGATGAAGTGCCTGGAGAAGGACAGGAACCGCCGTTACGAGACCGCCAACGGGCTGGCCATGGATATCCAGCGGCATCTGCAGAACGATCCGGTCATTGCCGGTCCCCCGAGCAAAATCTACATCTTCAAGAAGTTCATCGCCCGCCACAGGTGGGCGGTGGTTGCGAATGCGATCATCGTGCTCTTAATGCTGGCCAGCTTCATCGGCACCAGTCTCGGACTGAGGCGCGCCACCGCGGCCCGCATCCAGGCCGACCAGAATGCGGCCCGAGCCAGCCAACTGGCAGACGCGGCCCGGAGCGCGGAAACGGCCGCGCGCGTGGCGCAAGCCGACGCCCTGCGCCAGGCCTACTCCGCGAGCATGCTCAGCGCCTCGGACGCGCTCGAACGCGGGCAGATCGACGCCGTCCGGCGCTACCTGGACAGCGCGCCGATGGCCCTGCGCGGCTGGGAATGGCGGCATCTTTCGAGCCGGCTGGATCTGAGCATCCGGGTCCGCAACTACCCGCGAATGAATACGCAACTCCATGTGCTGCCGGATGGCCTATCCTATTACGACGTCTCGGCCAAACCGATCGGGGGCATCCGGCGCTGGGACATGGACACCGGCCAATTGCTGGCGACGCTCCCGACCAGGCGACCCTACCACAGTTCCTGGCTGGTGGCGGGTGGGAAGCAACTCATCGCGCAGGCCTACGATGACTCCCCGGGGGCAGTCGAAGTGTGGGACGTGGAGCGCGGCGCGCTGCTCGCGTCTCATCCATCTCCCAACTTTGTTCAAGCCGCGCCGGACGGCTCACGGGTTGCCTACATGGACGGGCAGAAGCTTCATATCATGGACACGCGCTCGGGCGTGACACGCGCGTCCGCGGCGGTCCCGTTCTCCAACATCATGTGCTTTCAACCGGACGGACGGCGGTTGGCGGTGTCCACGTCTTTTGGAAAAGTTGCCTTGGTCGACACGGAGCTGCTCCAGGTCCTCTATACGTTCGAAGCGCACAGGAATAATGTCGTCGGGTTCGGGTTCAGTCCGGATGGCCGGTGGCTCGCCACGGGGTCGATGGACAACACGATCCGCATCACCGATGTCGGTGTGAATCCTCCCACGGCGGTGGCGACGCTGCGCGGTCAGACCGGCTGGATCGAGCTTTTGCTCCTTTCGCCGGACGGATCGCTGCTGGTTTCGGCCAGCCACGATCGGACCCTGCATCTCTGGGAGACAAAGACGGGCGAGTCCCGAGCCGTGCTCCAAATGGAGGGCGCCGACCCGAGTTTTCTTCCGGACGGCCGGACGCTGATCGTCGGCGACGCCCAGGGAGTTCGTTTCTGGGATATTGGCTCGCTCGATGTCTGGGTCTTGCGCGGGCATCGCGGCAACGTTTACCCGGCGCTCTTGTCGCCAGACGGGACCACGATTTACTCCGGCGGCTGGGACGGGTACGTCGGGCAGCCAGGCAGTGTGCGCTTCTGGGATGCTGCCACCGGGGACGAGATCGCCGCCACGGGGTCAGCCGATGCCTACGTCCGAGCCGCCGTGTTATCGGCGGATGGATCGCGTTTGGCGACTTCAGTTACTCCGCAAAACGGAGCGTCCAGCCGCATCGACATTCTCGACACCGCCACGGGGACGACGGTCGCTTCCGCTGACGGATTGGGAGCCTTGATCGATTCCCTGGCCTTGGATCCGGCTGCGGAGAGTCTCATTTGGATTGACACGGCCCAGGGTGTGGCGCGCCTGGCGGACGCTCGGACGGGCATCGTGCAAAAATCGAAACAATTGTTCACTGGCAGCCGCGGGCACAACTTTCTTCCGTGCGTGGCGTGGAGTCCCAACGGCGCCACGATAGCGGTGTGCAACTGGAGCGAAGGCACGGTCGACCTCTTAAACGCCCAATCGCTGGAGCCGGTCCGGCGTTGGCCGCACGGTCACGGCGCCCCGCTCTGGTCGGTAGCCTTCAGCCCCGACAGCCGGCGGCTCCTGACGACCTCAGAAGATGGGATCGCGCGGGTCTGGGACGCGGCGACCGGCACTCGGTTGCACGACCTGGTCGGCCACGGCAGTCGCGTGCTCTGCGCGGTTTACAGTCCGGACGGTCAACGCATCGCCAGCGGCGGGGACGACCACAACGTGCGCATTTGGGACGCCGAGACGTTCGACCAGGTGGCGCGGCTGGGCGGCCACGAGGACTATGTCTATTCGCTGGCCTGGCGGGCCGATAGCCAGCAGCTCATCTCCGGCTCAGGCGACAACACCGTCCGCATCTGGGATACGCAGCCGCTGAAGGGGCGCATACAGGCGCGGCGCGAGCGGCAAACCATCCTGGGGCAAGTCGAACCGATGGTGAAACAGCTCTTCGCCGAGCTGGGCGATGCCCACAAGGTCATCGAACGAGTCAAAGCGGACCCGTCTTTAGGAGCGCGCGCGCGACAGATCGCGCTCCAAGTGGCGCTCCGGACGTCGCTGGCTCGGCAGCACACCGGCCAGCCGTAACCGCCGAAATCCGAAACTGCGCCGGGAACGTCGGGGGTGCGGGGTGGTCGGCCAGATTATGGACTAGGCCACAGGCCAGTCCGGATCGGACCCTCTGGCGCTTTGGCCATGCGCAACGGAGCGACGCGCGCGACCCTCATCAGCCTTCCAAAAAGAAATGGCGGTTGAGTGACCGTTTTGGCGGTCGGAAAACGTAAGGAACGGTGTGCGGCGGTTCCCGGTAGCGCGCGGCGATAATCCAGCGCGCTGGAAGCAGCCCCAAATGAAACATGAAAACCGACTCCGTATCGACACGTCTTCGAACCCTCATGCCGGCAGTCGTGGTTTGCGCGACGGCCTTCCTCACCGCGTCCTCTTGGACGGTGGCTCGCGACGACGCTCCGCTTCAGGCGAGCGAATCCAGCGAGCCTGCCTCCGTGCCCAAGGCGCCGGAAGTCAGCGATTTCAGTCTGCTGGATCAAAACGGACGCTTTCACCAATTGCACCGGGCGGACGGCGCCCGCGCGGTGGTACTGATGATCGCCGGCAATGGCTGCCCCGTGGTGAGACAGAACGCCGCCAAGCTAAAGGCCTTGCGCGACAAATTCCCCCAGGTGCGGTTCTGGATGCTCAACGCCAACCCGCAGGACGACCGCGCGAGCGTGCTCGAGGAGGCCAACGAATTCGAGTTCGGCGTGCCGGTGCTCAAGGACGAGACGCAAATGGTGGCCAGATCGTTAGGCGTGAAGCGGACGGCGGAGGTCATGGCCATCAGCGCCAAAGACTGGACTGTTTTCTATCGCGGCGCGCTCGACGATCAGATGGTCCAAGGCGCGGTCAAAGCGGCGGTACGCGAACCTTACCTGGAGAACGCCCTTCGAGCGTTTCTGGACGGCAAAGAGGTGGCGCCCGCCAGCACGGTGGCCGCGGGTTGCCTAGTCCATTACGACTTCACGAGCAGTGACCCCATCTCTTACGCGCGGCAGGTTGCGCCCATTCTGGAGGGGAAATGCGTGTCCTGCCATAGCGCCGGGAACATCGGCCCGTTCGCCATGTCCAGCTATTCGAAGGTGAAGGGCTTTTCGGATCAGATCCGCGAAGAGATTCTGACCCAACGCATGCCGCCCTGGAGCGCGGACCGCCATTACGGGGTTTTCCAAGGCGACCGCGCCTTGGCGCCGACGGAGGCCCAAACGCTGGTGCGCTGGATCGATGCTGGCGCGCCGCGTGGAGAAGGCGAGGATCCTCTGTCGGCCCTGGCCCAAACTCAGTCCAAACCCGACGCTTGGGTTTTGGGCCGGCCCGACTACGTGGTTACGCCCTCTCATCGGATGGAGATTCCCGCCACCGGCGTGGTGGACTACATCACGAACATCGTCGATTGCCCCATCCCGACCGACGCCTGGCTGAAAGGCGCCGTCGTGCGACCTGATAACAAAAAAGTCCTGCACCACCTCATTGTTTATCTCGACTTCCCGGAAGGCTACCAAGGGAACGACCGTCGGGAAGAGAAGTGGTTGATCGGTTGGGCGCCAGGCATCATGCCGAGCTTTTTTCCAGAGGGGACAGGCAAGTTCCTCCCCAAAGGCACCAAACTTCGGTTCCAACTCCATTACACGCCCTTTGGCAAGGAGGCGACCGATTTGACCGAGGTCGGGTTGTATCTGCATCAGCAGCCGCCCGCCGCCGAATTGCGGATGACCGGGGCGGCCAACTTCGAGTTTACCATCCCACCCAAGGTCTCGAATCACTCGACACTGGCCGTCCTCGACTTTGCCAAAGATACGATCCTTTACGACCTGGCGCCGCATATGCACAAACGCGGGTCCTGGTTCCGCTACGAGGCCCTATATCCGGACGGCAAGTATGAAGTGCTGCTGTCCGTGCCTCGCTACAATTTCAACTGGCAAAACGGATACCGCTTTGCCCAACCCAAACACGTTCCTGCCGGCACTCGCATCCTGTGCACCGGCGGTTTCGACAATTCCAACTCCAATCCCGACAACCCGGACCCGACCAAGAGCGTCGGCTGGGGCGATCAATCGTTCGACGAAATGTTCATCGGGTTCATGACCGCTTCGGACGCCGCGCCACGAGCGGGCGCCGGATCGCAACAAGCTCGAGTCGAATCCAACGGCGTTTCCGAATAGGGGCTTGGCAGAATGAACCACACTCACGTAGCCAAATCGGCCCCGCCTGAATCCGCCTCGGTATTCAGCCTGCGGCAAAATTGGCATCACCTGACCCACCGGTCGGCCCACCAGGAGCCGGTCATCGACGGCGTGCGCGCCCTGGCGATTCTGTGGGTGGTGGTGCTGCACATGGTGTTTTACCAAAACGCCGACTTTCCCACGCAGGTCATGGCCATTTTCAACGGCTCTGCCACCGGTTGGATTAAGAACGGAACCCTGGGCGTCGACCTGTTCTTCGTGATCAGTGGATTTCTGATGAGCTCGATCCTCTTCGGCGAATTCAAAACGTCGGGCAGATTGGATTTCGCCCGGTTCTACGTGCGCCGGTTTCTGCGCCTCATCCCCGTGTATCTCGTGGCCATGGCGCTGTGCCTCTTTTTCCTGCACGGCCTGCCAGGCAAGCCCGTCTGGGGTAACGCGGAGAATTTCTGGGCCAATTTGCTCTACGTAAATAATTTTCTCCCGCGAGCACGGCAATACATGACTTGGTGCTGGTCGCTGGCCATCGAGGAGCAGTTCTATCTGCTGCTCCCCGCCTGCCTCATCCTGTTCATGGGGCTGGGCAAAGGGCGGATTCGTTTCCTGGTCGGCATGATGGTCTTGTCGGTCGCGATTCAATATACGGTCATCCACTGCTCCGGCTTTGTGCATCCATTCCGGTTCGTTCCGAACTCGGCGCCTTTCAATGCGTGGTACGATGTCATCTACGACAAGCCTTGGATGCGTTTCGGCGGGCTGCTGGCGGGAGTCACAGGGGCGTTTCTGAACTGCTACCATGGGCCGCGGCTAAAATATTTCTTCGCCCGCACCCGACTCGTCACCGCGCTGTGCGTCGGATGTTTTCTGGTCATCGGGAAGATCAGCCTGACGGGGTCGGGGTCGACCTTCTTTGACGGCCTCCCGCATCTGGCCCGAGAACTTTGGGGCGCGTTTTTCCGGGACGCCTTTTCGCTGGCGACGATGTTTCTGATTTTGGCGGCGATGCATTGCCCGGCGCTCTTTGGCGGAGCGTTGCGGCGTCTGCTGTCATGGAGAGGATTCTATCCGATCGCGCAGCTATCCTATTCGACCTATCTGGTGCACGAGATGTTCTTCTTGTGGCTGTTTCCCAGGACCTCGCCGCTGCTCATTCCTCACTTTGGAACTTACGGCAGCATGGCGGTGAATGCAGTGATCGGACTCGTGCTGGCGCTGGTCATCGCCTCGTCGCTCTATGTCTGGATCGAACGCCCCTGCATGCGGATTCGTTCGCACCCCTCGGTGCTGAATCTAATCAATGTCTTCAAGCGACCAAACCAGGAATGGGCGGAGCAAGTGGCGTAGGGTCGGTTGTTTATGGGAACCAAAGTGGGATGTCTCTGAGGTCAGACCTTCGTTTTTGTACCCGAAGGTGGGAGCGACGGCCAAAAAGCGGTAAAAGGCTGCCGCAGTCCAAGACGCTTCGCGAATATCGGGGGGTTCGGGGTGGTCCGCCAGGTTACGGACTGGGCCACAGGCCGGTCCGGATCGGACCCTCTGGCGCTTTGGCCATGCGCGACGGAGCGACGCGCGACCCGCATCAGCCTTCCAAAGAGAATGGTGGTTGGATGACCGTTTTGGGGGCGGAAAAACGTAAGGAACAGTGTGCGGCGGTTCCCGGTATCGCGCGGCGATGATCCAGCGCGCTGGAAGCGGCCCCAAATGACGCATGAAAACTTACTCCGTATCGACACGCCTTCGAACCCATTATCCCGGATGAACCACACTCACGCAGGCAAATCGGCCGCGCCTGAATCCGCTTCCGTATTCAGCCTCCGGAGAAGCATCATGACCTGGGAAATGGCAACCAACCCCGTGTGAGTTGCGTTTTTACCCACGCAGCGTCAAGTATCGGGAGGCGCGCGAAAAGCGATTTCGAGTGACTTTGTCCATGGTTGGCTTTGGATCCGCGATGATATGCTGTCGCGTAACCGGGCAGCCGTGCTAGAGTGATCGCATGCGCGCATTCCTATCCACTGTGGCCGTCGCCGTGATCGTTGTATCAACGTCGGACGCGGCTGATCCTCAGAACATTGCATGCGCGCGGGTCTTTCCTAATGCCGGCCAACTCGGCCTGTTCATCGCTGCCGCTGATGGCAGCAACGAACACCCGCTGCTGACCGACCGCGACCTGGATTACGACCCGGTGAGGGCTCCGGACGGCGCATCGATCGTGTTCACGTCCGACCAACGGGGTGTTCGGCTCAAGCGTTGTCGTCGCGGCTTCCGGCACGGACAATTACGACGTTATTTACCAGGACGACCGCCGCAACGTTCTGGCGCCACAATGGTCTCCGAACGGCAATGCCATCATCTTCAGCGTGGGTTTCTTTAACGCGTTCTTCAACGGATTCCACGGAAAGTTTCTCAAACCAGGCGATCGCGTGGAAGGTGGGGCGCAAATCGCTTTGATTCATCCCGACGGCAGCGGCTTCCGTGAGCTGACGAGCGGGACCAATAACAATTGCTTTCCGTCGATGGCGCCGGACGGAAAGCGGTTCGTTTACCGCACTTTTGGACCTGAGGGCGACGGGCTGCGCATCATGAACCTCGAAACCAAAGCGGTAGTCACACTGACCAGCGGGTACGACAACTTTCCACTCTGGTCTCCCCGCGGCGATCTCATCATTTTTTCGCGACAGGAGGCCGGCGACTACGAGATCTATTCGATCAAGCCTGACGGCACGAGCGTGAAACGACTCACCTTCGCGCATGGCAATGATGCCCACATGACCTGGTCACCGGACAGCGAGCGCATCGCCTTTGCCTCGTCACGAATGGGATTCAAGGACGAGATCACCTACACCGACGCACCGCAGCCTTACGGCGAGCTGTTTGTAATGCGTTACGACGGAACAGACGTCCAACAGCTCACTGACAACCAATGGGAGGAAGGCACGCCGGCTTGGCAGCCCACCGCTCGGCCGATTCGGCAACCCTAAAGCGGTGACTGGCGAACCTCGTACTGCCAAAAAACTCGGCCAAGGCGCGGAATGGGTGCGTCACGCGGCCTCCCGATAGTTGCTTAACATCCCGCCGAGTTCCTTCCGGCATCGGACACGGCGCGCTTTGGGGAGGGACTTGGGCGGTTCGATGAGTTTGTTCTCGGTCCCTGGTGATGGCGTCGATGCCGATAATGATCGCTGAAAATCGAGATGGTTTTGCGGAGGTGTCCCCTTCTTCCCAGGTCAATTTGGAACCCACTGCGAGCGGTAGAACCTCTTCGCGCCTTTCGCGAGGTTGGAATCGAGCATTTCGAAGGCGCCGTTGGTCGCCACATTGGTGACGAGCGCGGTCCAGGTTTGGAGGTTCGTCGAGGCCAGGATCGAATAGGGTTGGCCGGGCGATCCTTGAACTTGCAGGCGGAACCCTTTCGAGATTGCGGCAAGGTCAAGCGTGGGTTTGACCACATCCACATCATTTTGGATCGCGTTCCGAAGACCGGTCGCATCCTGGACCGGCAACAGCGCCATCAGCTCCTGGAGGAACTGGGTGGAGGATTTCAGGTCGCCTGCCTGAAGACTGAGCATCGCCGCCAGCAGGTAGGTGTTCTGGCGGTCGTGGGAGGTCAACTGCGGGTCCAATTGGAGGGCTTGTTTGGCGAGGTTCAAGGCATCCTGGTTGCGTCCGTCCTGGCAAGCCTGTTGCGCCAAGCGTTCGAGGTGACTGGCCTGCTGGGAGGCGGTCGCCGGGGCGGTGACCAGGAACGTCAGCGACGCCGCAGCCACCACTCCGCCCGACGGCAACCAGGACGGATCGGTGTAGTTGGTCCCATACCAGCGGGCATCCAGCACATAGACCCCGGTCGAGCTCAATGAGGCAAGTTGGGGCGAGGCCCAGAATTGACGCAAGCGGGCCGAAAGGTTGATTTCGAGCATCGTGTAAAGGTCTGCGGGCTGCTCCATGCAGGCCTGCCATTGCGCGCCGGCCAGGAGGAGCGTCTTCTGTCCGTTGGTGGCCACGCGCGACAACGCCAGATCGAGTCCGGAAGGCCAATTCGTCGCGATCGCCGGGAGGAAACCTGGCGACGAATTGGTAGTCCCGCTGTTCGCGTCCAGCCACTGCATGGTCTTTACCTGGCTTTGGGGGCAGGAGAGGCGGAGGGAGACCGACAGCGGATCCCCTTGATAGACTCGCGACCAGGGCAGTTCGGATTCGAGTTTGAATGCCGGGGCGTCTTGCGCCCGCGCGCAAAGCCAGCCGCCAACGAGCAGGCTGAGGGCTGAGAAGCCCGGCCCGACGGCTCGAAGGACATTTTTCATAAGTCGCCTTTCTATTATGGAAAACCACGCGCCTAGCGCTTATCCGTGACTCGGATGGTTTTCCAGCAGCTACCGGAAGGGTTGCCGTTGCCATACGCGCACAATCCGTTTGGCCAGATCTTGCGCAGCCCTATCTCGAAGCGATCGTCCGGGGTCCGGGGAAAATCCCCATCGCGCCGGAAACCCATCTGGAAATAGCGCATGACGCAGTTCCAGTCGCCGTCAAACTCGCGCTCATGGTGGGCGGCGCCGACGGCATGACATAATTCGTGGGTGACGATGAGGTTGAGCATGAGGGGGTACCAGGTCTGTAAGTCGGGATCATGGCTGCTAATGTACGCGTTGGCATTGGCGGCGAGCTCTTGCCGAAACGAGTCCTGAACCTCCGGCGGCAACGCGTGGAAACTGTTTGCGTCCAGCATGGGTTGGAACTTCAGCAATCCGGCGGTGTGGTACTTCACCATATCCAGGAGGAAATTGGGGAAATTGCCCAGGTAAATGACACATTCGTAAACCGAAGCCGGCGAATCGGGAGACTTGGGATCGGCGCCCGGAGCCGCGAGCGTCTGGCCCAACATCATGTCGCTGACTTTGGCGTCGACTTGCTTGTCGGGGGGCAATCCACTGTTGTAGGCGTTGCGCCAGGCGGCGGGCGTCTGGGGGTTGGGGCTGTTGTTGGCGACCAGGAGGATCCCATGCTGGTCTGTGGCGTGACCGAACCCGGACGTGTTGAAGTTGACCACCCGGGCGGAGTCCGACATCCCGGAGCCGGTCCACTGGTCCGGATCGAGAAAGATCACCTTGCACTGGGTGACGCTCGGAAAAGCGGACGAGGCGGTGCCGCCATTGGACATGGTCTCGAGCAGCAAGCCATCCTGGTCGCGCACAAATACGTACTTCGGATGGGCTTTCAGGCGCGTCCAGCCCTGCTTGGTCTTGAATCCACGGTAGCGCTCGTAGAGGCTGATGCCGTCGCCGTCGCAGGCCTGGCCGGAGGGTTTATCGGCGCAGTCACAAGCGGGGTCGGTGTCATAACCGATGAACCTCCCTTCCGCCTTCTCCCAGGCGTCGGCGATGTGATTCAGATTTTCGTCCTGCGGCAGGGTGAGGAAGTCCTGGTCCGGGTGGTCCGCCACAAAGGCTTTGACATCGCCCTGGCCGGGGATGCTGGCGATCACCGTCAGTTTGCCGTAGGCGCCGTAATCGAAACAGTCCAAGGTGACGCCCGTCGCATTGAGGTCGGCGCGGGCCGTCCGGGCGTTCAGACCATCGTTCTCCACCGGCAGGAGATCATCCGTTTGCGAGATGCGCAGGTCCGGCTTGGGCGGGTTCTGGGCTTGTCCCTTCGCTGGAAAGTTGAGGCAAATGCCCGGTTCCTTCGAGACATCGTTCAGTTGGAAAGACCACTGCGCCGCGGCGGAAGGGAAGGCTATCGTGTCCTGGCTTCCCTTCGGACGGAGCAGCACGGTGACGGTGAAATTCGTGCCGGGAGTGTCTTCATCGGCCCCTCCCGCCGGGATCCAATCCGCGTACTTCGTCACCGGGATAGGGACCGGGACCGGTGGGTCGGGAAAGATCACGGCTTCCAAAGGCGCCGCGTTGTGCTGAATGATGACGGTGCATCGGTAATTGGCGGTGGATTGGCCCGATTCTCCGGTGTCACGATGCAGAATCGTGACGTTCGTCGTGTAGGTGCGGACGACGGTATAACTCGGTACGTTGGTGGGCAAATTGATGGTGTCCCATTGCAGGAGGGTCCCCAAAAAAAGAGAATCCGCCGCGCTGAGCGCCCCGCCGCCAACCGCCGCCCCCCCAGAACTCGTCTTGGCCCAGAACGCGTAAGCGGGGTCCGCGCCCACCTGGCAGACGGATTCCCGGTTGTCCAGGATCAGGACTCCTGATCTCGTATCTTGTGCCGGAGCGTTTGTGGAAAATCGCTGAACCCAAAAACCGCCCGGAGCAACGGTGGGAGAGGGCGAGTTTTTCGACTTGCCCAAGGGCATGGACGCGCAAAA